>OBLU010000076.1_pt1 | contig 85464 bp, 76 predicted proteins | sample 1518681 | NCBI WGS metagenome assembly OBLU01 (sample SAMEA3539304, study PRJEB22396) | soil metagenome | biome: tundra; feature: field; material: soil | place: USA | collected 2010-05 | depth 0.15 m | reverse complement strand
GACTGCATCGCTCGCCGGTCGCCACATGAGAATTTCTTAATGTCGGCCTAAGGTGCCTCTAATCGTGGTGCTGTGTAATCGCTGAACGAGGTGAAGACACGTGCGGCTGCTGATTGTGGAAGATGACCCAAAGCTCGCGGAGTTTGTCGCGCGCGGCCTGCGTGCGCAGAGCTTTGCGGTTGACCTCGCGGCCGACGGCCGAGAGGGCCAGAGCCTCATCGACACCTACTCATATGATCTGCTGATCCTCGATCTGATGCTGCCGCATATCAGCGGGACCAAACTGCTGCGGCGCGTGCGCCAATCACATCCCTCGCTGCCGGTTCTGGTGCTCACGGCGCGCGATGCGACAGAAGACAAGGTAAGGCACTTCGAGGCGGGCGCGGATGACTACCTGACCAAGCCCTTCGACTTCGCCGAGCTCGTGGTGCGCGTCAAGGCATTGCTGCGCCGTACCCCGCTCGAACGTTCTGACGTATTACGCATCGCAAACCTCGAGTTGAACCGGCTGACCCAGCAAGTGCGCCGTGACGGGCAGCGCATCGAACTCACCGTGAAGGAGTATGGGGTGCTGGAATACCTGCTGTCCTCGCCGGGGCGCGTATTCTCGCGCACGATGATTCTCGAGCACGTTTGGGATCAGAGCTTCGAAGGCGTCACCAACATCGTCGATGTCTACGTCCGCTACCTGCGGCGAAAAGTGGACGAGCCGTTTGCGCTCAAGCTGATCCATACCGTACGCGGCGTGGGCTATTGCGTGCGTGAATGAATCACCGCTCGCTCGCCTTCCGGCTTGCGGTCTGGTACGCACTGCTCTTGAGCGCGACCTTCGCGCTGGTCGGGGCGGGAATGTTCTACGGTTTGGAGCGGTACCTGCGCTCGAGTCTGGGCGACTCGCTGCGGCGCCGATCGGCCCAGATCGAGCAGATCCTCGTACAAACCTCGGCGGACACCACGAATGCAGCCATCGCCGAGGCGATCGATACCCGCATCGCTCCCGAATTCAATAATCGCTTCGTGCGTGTGACGCGTGCCCCGGCTGCGTTGGTCTATCGCTCCGGTACGCCGGCCGATCGCAGCTTCAGCCCAGCGACGGTGCCCCCGATCATGGGCGCCTGGCTCACGCAGGGCATGACGCGCCGCACCGAGACCTTGAACCATCAGTGGCTTATGGTAAGCGCGACGCCCGTTGAAACGGCATCGGGCCGATACCTGATTGAGCTCGGCGCCCCGCTCGAGCCGATCGAGGCGGTGCAGAAACGGCTGCTGAGTCTGCTGGGAATGCTCCTGCCTGTGCTGGTCGCCTGCGCGGCGGGCGGCGGCTATCTCCTGGTGGGCTGGGCGCTGCGGCCGGTGGATCGGATCTCGCAGACCGCGGAACAGATGAGTGCGCAGGATCTGGAATCGCGGCTACCGGTGGTTCCGAGCGGCGACGCCCTCGAGCGGCTGTCGATCTCGATGAACCATATGCTCGCTCGACTGCGCGATTCGGTGCAGACTTCGCGCCGATTTCTTGCCGACGCGTCGCACGAACTGCGCACGCCGCTCACGGTCATCAAGGGCGAGCTGCAGGAGATCGTCGGCACCGATACGGTCCAGGCCGAGGTTCGTGAGCGCATTGGCAGCGTACTCGAAGAAGTCGCGCGCCTGGAACACCTCGTTTCCGGATTGCTCGTGCTGTCGAGGCTCGACGTGGGCGAGGCGCAGCGTGAATGGGTTGATGTGGATCTGGGCGAGTTGACCGCGAGCACCGCGGATCAGATGCGACTGATGGCCGAGGATCGCGGCATTCAGCTTGAATCCTCCGAACTGCGTTCGGCCCTCGTGCGCGGCGATCGGGCGCGGCTGAAGCAGGTCATCGTCAATCTGCTCGATAACGCGATCCGCTTCACGCCGCGCGGCGGGACGGTGACGCTGCGCACCATCGCTGGCGACTCGTACAACGCGCTCGAGGTGCAGGACACCGGTATTGGCATCCCCGCCTCTGCTTTGCCCAATATATTCGACCGCTTCTTTCGCGTTGATGAGGCGCGCTCGCGCGAGGACGGCGGGGCTGGTCTGGGACTTTCGATCGTCAAGTCGATCTGCTCGGCTCATCGCGCTGAGATCGAAGTCGACAGCCAGGTCGGGCGCGGCAGCTGCATCCGCCTGAAGTTCCAACGCTGGTAGGAACTGGTTTCATGCGATCCGGCGGCCTGAACCAGCGGTCGTGGCGGCCTTTCACCGGCTATGAGCACACCCGACCCGTTCAGAAGATCAGCGCAAATTGCGAGATCAGCACCCGCTCATCGGGGCGATTGCCGGCGATCGCACCGCCATCGAAGCGCGTGAGGTCGTAATCGAGCTGTATCTTGAAGTTACGGTTCAGGTACCAATTCACCCCGCTTCCGACGGCATGCGCTGCGCGCGGCGCGGTCGCTGGATTGGCAAAGGAGTTGCTGCCGTCATCGAAGGCCGCCGCGTCAAATCTGATTTCATGGTAGCGCGCCACGAGCTCCCAGGCACCGATGCCACCCTGACCGAAGCCGAAGTCCCGGCGCGGCGCAGCGCTGTCATAAGCTTCATCTTCGCCGGTCAGGAACCAGGCTGCCTGCAGCTGCCAGGCCGTGCTCTGCAGCGTCGCGAGGCGTGAAGTGCGCGCGCTGAGGCGCCGCTCAACCTGCTGGTCTTCGTCGACGTATTCGCCCAGCAGTCCGAATGATCGATAGTAGTAGTAGAACTGCGGCACGATGCGCCGCTCGATGCCCTGCGCGATCGTAGCGTTGTTGAAGCCCCCGGTAGTGACCGTGTTGGCGCGATAGCTGAACATGGACTGCTGGCCCGGGGTTTTGTCGCCGGCGAGCAGGCTCGTGGTCGTGCTGGTAGTCGCCACGCCGTTGTCGTTGACGTAGGTGCCGGCAATACCTAAGCCAAGTCCTTGCAGCAGCAACCAATCCGAGCGCAGGAATGGCTTGGCAAACAGCCGGCCGTCCCAGGTGAACTTGCCGGTGGAATTCTCGTCCGGAACGCTGTTGGCGTCGGTACTGCCACCATCCACCGCACCATCGAACATACCGACATCGTAGGTCAGCACGCCTTGGCCGAAGTTGCCGCCGAGCTTGACGCCCAGATCCCGATACGGCAGCAGATCCGCGGTCAGCCCGGTCTCGATGAAGCGCCCGAACTGTTCGAGCTGCAGACGCTCCAGGCCGACTGGAGCCTTGAATTTGCCGAACTGAAAGATCAGCCACGGCTCCACGCGCGCGTCGGCCCAGGCGTCCTGCAGGATGGTTTTCCCCTGCGCGAAGTCCGGCATGATACGAAAGTCAAAATTGCTCGCCAGCGTTCCCTCCAGCGTCGGCCGTAAGCGCCGTATCAGCCAGGTGTCGGCCGTAGTCGGGGTATTGGCATCGCTGTAGTACCGGCCGTCCGTGGACACATTGCCGCGGAAGTGGATGGAGTTGGCGCCATCGGCGCTCTGCAGGGTATAACCATTGGCGCCGAAACTGCCGACCAGGGCATCGGGATTTGTGGGATTTGGCGGCGGCGCGCCGCTGCCGGCCGTTGCGGCCGACTGCGCCGCAGCCCGGGCCGCCGCAGCCTGGGCGGCCTCATCGGCGGCCAGTCGCTCCTCCAGCTGCTTGATGTGCTGCTGCTCCTGCTGCAATTCCTGCCGCAATTGCGGCAGCGAATCCGTGCTAGGAGGGTCGGCCGCCGCCGACAGCATCGGCACAGCCAGCGACCCGGCCAAAAGCAGTGACATCAATCGCATGAAGGGGGCCCCCAGTAAAATACCAACCCGCGGCATGGTGGCGGCGGGCGGTAACATTGTCGGTACCGCTGGGGTCACAGCCCGGTTAGACCCGTGACTTCGGTCGTGCTATGCTTCGCCCTGATCGTCGACGTCCCTGTTTCCATGCGCCCCTCAAGGCGCGTTCGGCTTCGAGCCGCCAGCGATCTGGTGACAGGATTTACGATTCGACGGCTCGCGGGCAGATTCACTCTCCCCTTCCCTTCGTTGGTATTCCTGCCGTGTTGAGTGGCGTTGGGCACAACTACACAGCCCGCAGCCGCTTGTTTTATTTGGAGAGTATTGAGTCATGGCGAAGATTTATGTGGGTAACCTCCCCTTCACGACCAGTGAGGCGGATCTGACGGCGTTGTTCGGCCAGCACGGCACCGTCGAAAAGGTGTCGCTGCCGACGGATCGTGAAACCGGTCGGCCGCGCGGCTTCGGCTTCGTGGAGATGAACCAGGCCGATGCGTCGCGTGCCATTCAGAACCTGAATGGACACGATCTGGGCGGACGCCCGCTGCGTGTCAACGAAGCGCAGGATAAGCCCCGCACCGGCGGCGGCGGCGGCGGTGGCTATCGCGGCGGTGGTGGTGGCGGCGGCGGCGGCGGTGGCGGTGGCGGCCGCTGGTAAGCGCGCCGTGCGACAGCGCTGAAGGCTAAAAGAGCCCGGAGCAATCCGGGCTTTTTTTTGCCTTCAGAAACGAACGCGTCGAGCGCACGGGGAAGGCGCGTAACAGCCGCTCAGCGTTTCTTCGGCAGATACAGATCCGTGAGTGTGCCCTCGAAGGCTTCGGCCGCCATCGCGACCGTCTCCATGAGAGTGGGATGGGCATGCACGGTCAGACTGATATCAGCGGCATCGGTACCCATTTCGATCGCAAGCGCGACCTCGGCGATGAGCTCTCCGGCATTGCTGCCGACGATGCCGCCGCCGAGCAGGCGACGCGTCTTGGGATCGAACAGCAGCTTGGTGACGCCCTCATCTCGGCCGATAGAGAGTGAGCGGCCGCTCGCGGCCCACGGAAAGGCGGACTTTTCGAACTCGACGTTCTGTGCTTTGGCCGCGGTCTCGGTCAGACCCACCCAGGCGACCTCAGGATCCGTATAGGCCACGGAGGGAATCACGCGCGCATCGAAGTAGCTCTTCTGGCCTGCCGCAACCTCCGCGGCGACCTTCGCCTCGTGCATGGCCTTGTGCGCCAGCATGGGTTGTCCGACCACATCGCCGATCGCGAAGATGTGGGGCACGTTGGTGCGCATCTGCTTGTCGGTCGCGATGAAGCCGCGCGCATCGACCTTCACACCGGCTTGCTCGGCCGCGATGCGGCTGCCGTTGGGCGAACGTCCGACCGCGACCAACACGTGATCGTAGCTCTTGGTGCTGCGCGCACCGCCCTGGGCCTCGAAGCTGACCTGCAGGCCCTCGCTCGCGGCCGTCACGCCGACCACGCGCGTGTTGAGCAGGATCTCGCCGTAGCGGGCCCTGATGCGCTGCTCGAGCGGGCGCACCAGATCCGCATCGCAACCGGGCATCAGCTGCGCCGTGAGCTCCACGACGCTGACGCCGGCCCCGAGCGCATCATAAACACAGGCCATCTCCAGGCCGACGATGCCGCCGCCAATGACCAGAAACCGTCCCGGCTTCTCGGGTAATTCGAGCGCGCCGCTGGAGTCGATGATGCGCGGGTCTTCCGGCAGTGCCGGCAGTCGCATGGACTCGGAGCCCGCGGCGATGATGCATTGTTCGAAGCGAATTCTTTCGCTCCGCCCGGCCGCCGTGACCTCGAGCACATGCGGGCTGATAAATTTCCCGCTACCCCTCACCACCTCGACCTTGCGCTGCTTGGCGAGCATCGCAAGGCCGCCGGTGAGCTTCTTGACAATGCTGGACTTCCACCCGCGCAGCTTGCCGAAATCCAGCTGGGGTGCGCCAAAGGCGATGCCGCGCGCGCTCATCTCGCGTGCCTCTTCGATAACCTTGGCCGCATGCAGCAAGGCTTTGGACGGAATGCAGCCGACGTTCAGGCAGACCCCGCCGAGGGTTTCCCAGCGTTCGACCAGCGTCACCTTGAGCCCTAGATCCGCCGCCCGGAACGCCGCCGTGTAGCCACCAGGCCCGGCACCGAGCACCAGCAGCGCGACGCTGCGCGAGGCTTCCGGCTCGGCCGCGTCCGGCACGGTCGCGGTCGGCGCAGCCGGTAACGGCGTCGCAGGCGGTGCCGGCGCCGGCGTCGCAGGTGTTGCCGGTGGCGTCGCTGCGGCAGCAGGCGGCGCAGTGGCGGCGCTCGGCTGCTCGGCCGTCTCCAGTCGCACCAGCGGCGTGCCTTTGGAGACGCGGCTACCCTTGCTGATCAGTAATTCCGCCACGGTGCCGGCCGCCGAGGACGGCACATCCATCGTCGCCTTGTCGGTCTCGAGTGTGATCAGCGGCGTGTCGATCTCGACTGTGTCACCTGCTTTGACCAGCACCTCGATGATCGGGATGTCCTTGAAGTCGCCCAAATCCGGACAGGCGATCTCGAGCAGGCTCATGGCACGGCCTCGAGCAGACCATGGACGTCGGCGAGCGCTGCGACCAGAAAACTGCTGAAGCGCGCACCGTTGGCGCCGTCGATCACGCGGTGATCGTATGAGAGCGAGAGCGGCAGCATCAGGCGCGGCACGAAGTTGCCGTCGAGGTACACCGGCTTGAGGGTCGAACGGGACACGCCGAGGATCGCCACTTCAGGTGCATTGATGATCGGCGTAAAGGCTGTGCCGCCGATCCCGCCGAGGCTGGAGATCGTAAAGCTGCCGCCTTGCAGCTCGCTGCCGGCGAGTTTGCCGCCGCGCGCCTTCTGCGACAGTGCCGCCAGCGCTCGCGCGATCTCGTAGATGTCCTTGCGATCGGCATCGCGAATTACCGGCACCAGCAGTCCCTGAGGCGTATCGGCCGCAAAGCCAATATGGATATATTTCTTGTAAACCAGGTTCTCGCCGCGTGCATCGAGCGAGCTATTGAACATCGGAAATTTCTGCAGCGCCTTGACGCAGGCGCGCACGATGAACGCCAGCGGCGTGAGCTTCACCCCGGCGCTGCCGGAGCTGCTCTTGAGTCCCTTGCGCGTCTCTTCGAGCTCCGTGATGTCGGCTTCATCGAACTGTGTGACATGCGGCAGATTGACCCAGCTCGCCTGCAGCCGCGGGCCGGAGATGCGCTGCACGCGACTGAGCGGTATGACCTCGACCGGACCGAATTGCGCGAAATCCGGCACCGTCACGGCTGGCCACGCCCGGCCGGCACCACTGCCGCCGCCAGAGCTGCCAACCACCGCGTTGCTGCCCGCCCCGCCCGCCAGCGCCGATTTGACGTATCCCTTGACGTCCTCTTCGGTGATGCGCCCCTTCTGCCCGCTGCCCTGGATGCGCAGCAGATCGGCGCCGAGTTCGCGCGCAAACTTGCGCACCGACGGGCTGGCATGGGCGCGCGCGATGCCTTCTTCGCTGACAGGGGGCAGCGGCTGGGCCAGCGCAGCCGGGACCCGCAACGTGTCCTCGACGCTCGGCGCCGCGGCCTTCGGCGCCGCCGCCTCCGCGACCGGCGCTGCCGGGGCTGAGACGGGCGCGGCCGCAGGCGTGGCGGAAGTCGCAGGCGTAGCAGCCGTCGCAGGCGTAGCAGCCGTCGCAGGCGTAGCAGCCGTCGCAGGCGTAGCAGCCGTCGCAGGCGTAGCAGCCGTCGCAGGCGTAGCAGCCGTCGCAGGCGTAGCAGCCGTCGCGGGCGTGGCCTCGGCGGCGATTTTGAGCGTTGCGATCAGGCTGCCGGCGGAAACGCGCGAGCCCTTGCTCACATGCAGCGTCTCGATCACGCCGGCGTCCGGGGACGGAACGTCCATCTCGGCCTTCTCGCTCTCGAGCGTCAGCAGCGGCGTGTCGACCTGCACCGACTCCCCGGGCTGGACCAGCACCTCGATGACGGCCACGTCCTTGAAATCGCCCAGATCGGGCACCCTTATCTCTTTTGAAGCCAAGGCTGTTCCTTGAATCTCAGGCGTTGAGCGGATCGGCCTTGTTCGGATCGATGCCCAGTTTCTGCACAGCCGCGATCACGGTCTGGCGCTCGATGCAATCGCTGTCGGCCAAGGCCTTGAGCGCAGCCAAGGTGATGAAATTGCGATCGACTTCGAAATGGCGGCGCAGTTCGGCGCGTGCGTCACTACGCCCGAAACCGTCGGTGCCGAGGCAGATGTAGTGCTGCGTCAGCCATGGCCGGATCTGATCCGGCACATTGCGCACGTAGTCGGTGGCCGCGACGATCGGTCCCTCGCATTGGGCCAGCAATGTGTGCACGTACGGCACGCGCGGATCCTCACCCGGATGCAGCAGGTTCCAACGCTGGCACTCGAGCGCCTCACGGCGCAGCTCACTGAAGCTCGTAATCGAGAGCACGTCTGCCGGCAGCCCGAACTCTTTCTCAAGCAGCTCGGCCGCCGCCACACACTCGCGCAGGATCGTGCCGCTGCCGAGCAGCGTGGCACGCACCTTGCCCTCGCTGCCGCTGCGCAGCAGATATCCGCCTTTGACGATTCCGGCCGCAGCATCCGGCGGAAGCGCCGGCTGCGCATAGTTTTCGTTCATGACCGAGATATAATAAAACACGCTCTCGTTATCGAAGTACATGCGCTTGAGGCCGTCCTGGATGATCACGGCGAGCTCATAGGCGAAGGCCGGGTCGTAGGCACGGCAGTTGGGCACCGTAGTCGCGACCAGTTGACTGTGCCCGTCCTGATGCTGCAGTCCCTCGCCGGCCAGCGTCGTGCGCCCGGCGGTCGCACCGAGCAGGAAGCCGCGCGCGCGCATGTCGCCGGCGGCCCAGATGAAGTCGCCGACGCGCTGAAAGCCGAACATCGAGTAGTAGATATAGAACGGCACCATGCTGATGCCGTGGTTGGCGTAGGAAGTCGCCGCCGCGATCCACGAGCAGGTCGAGCCGGCCTCATTGATGCCTTCCTCGAGCATCTGCCCCTTCTTGTCCTCGCGATAGGACATCAGCGTTTCGGCATCGACCGGTGTATAGAGCTGCCCGACCGCGGAGTAGATGCCGATCTGGCGGAACAGCCCCTCCATGCCGAAGGTGCGGGCTTCATCGGGCACGATCGGCACGATGTGCTTGCCGATACTTTTGTCCTTGAGCAGTACCGTCAGAATGCGCACGAAGGCCATCGTGGTCGAGATTTCGCGCTCGCCGGTACCGTCCAGCAGCGAGCGGAATGCCTCGAGCGGGGGCACCACCAATGCCGGCGCGAACGGCTTGCGCACGGGCAGATAGCCGCCGAGGGCCTTGCGCCGCGACTGCAGATAGCGGATCTCCTGGCTGTCCTGCGCAGGTTTGCGAAACGGCAGCCCGGCTATGTCCGCGTCCGACACCGGGATATTGAAGCGATCGCGCAGCTCCTTGAGTGCATTGTCGTCGAGCTTCTTATGCTGGTGCGCCACCATCTGGCCCTCGGCGCTTTTGCCCAGACCGAAACCCTTGACGGTCTTGGCCAGGATCACGGTCGGCTGGCCCTGCGAGCGCACGGCGGCGTGATAGGCCGCGTATACCTTGCGTGCATCGTGACCGCCGCGATTGAGGTACCAGATGTCCTCATCGGACATGTTGGCCACCATCTCTTTCAACACCGGGTCCTTGCCGAAAAAGTGTTCGCGTGTGTAGGCGCCGCCCTTGGCCTTGAAGTTTTGATACTCCCCGTCGACGCATTCTTCCATGACACGCTGCAGGTTGCCGCCGGTGTCGCGCGCCAGCAGTGGGTCCCAGCGCGAGCCCCAGATCACCTTGATCACGTTCCAGCCGGCGCCGAGAAACGCCGCCTCGAGCTCCTGGATGATCTTGCCGTTGCCGCGCACCGGACCGTCGAGGCGCTGCAGATTGCAGTTGACGACGAAGATCAGATTGTCGAGCTTCTCGCGCACCGGCATGGTGAGCGCACCCATCGATTCAGGTTCATCCATCTCGCCATCGCCACAGAAGGCCCAGACCTTGCGGTCCGATGGCGCCACCAGGCCGCGATTCTCCAGATAGCGGATGAAGCGGGCCTGGTAGATCGCCATCATCGGTCCCAGACCCATCGACACCGTCGGGAATTGCCAGAAGTCCGGCATCAGCCACGGATGCGGATAGGACGAGAGTCCGTTGCCGCCGACTTCCTGGCGAAAGCGGCTCAACTGCTCCTCGCTCAGGCGCCCCTCGAGATAGGCGCGCCCGTAGATGCCCGGTGAGGAGTGCCCCTGTATGTAAACCAAATCCCCCGGATGCGCGGGACCCGGGGCGCGCCAGAAATGGTTGAAGCCGACTTCGTACAGCGTCGCTGAGGAGGCGTAGCTCGAGATATGCCCGCCGTACTCGCTCGATTTGCGGTTCGCCTGCACCACCATCGCCATGGCGTTCCAGCGTATGTACGCTTCGATGCGTCGCTCGAGCGCCCGGTCGCCCGGATATTCGGGCTGCGCCGTCACCGCAATCGTATTGACATAGGCAGTATTGGGCCGGAACGGCAGATAGGCCCCAGAACGGCGCGTGTGGTCGATCAGCCGCTCGAGCAGGTAGTGGGCGCGCTGCGGTCCTTCGGTGCGCAGCACCGATTCGATCGACGCCAGCCATTCGCGTGTTTCAACGGGATCCAGATCCGCGGGGGTGGTCACGTCATTCATGTCGCGATTCTAGTGCTTTCCGATTTCGGCCGCCTGCGCCGCACAGGCCTTCCGGCGACGCTGTGTTAGGATGCGTCGCATTGCTCCCCGCTGTGAGCGGCTGACATGATCCAAGATTTCAACCGGTGCTCATGCCGCCGCGCGTAGTGTGTGCAGATCGACTGAATCGTCTCGGCACCGATCTTGTCAAAGAACTCCGTGGCACCGGCGGTCAGGTAGCATAGGTCAAAGCCAGACAGCCACTTGCGATTCGTATCGGTGCGCGTGGCGGCGGCGTGGCTCGTCCCATTGCAATAGTTGAAAACCCGGTTTACTTCAACCGCGGCGGCATTAAGCCACGCATAGGCTTCCAAATGAACCTTCAAACGAAGAGTGCGCGTGAACGAGAGTGGCATGAGCGGATTATCCCTCTTCACAGGCGTTCTTGCTCCACTTCGTTACGCAATTCACCGGTGGGTCGCAACGTCCGTGTTGCTTCATAGCATGGTCAAGCACAAGCGGCGGCCACGGGCGCCATCCGCAGCGACGCCACCCGATTGCACCCGGCACGCCACGACACTCGGTAATTCGCGCCAGACCCAGGCTCTGCTCGGCTACATCAAACCCAAAGCGAGCAGCTTCGAGCGTCTGAGTTTTGCGGGTCGGCTCATGCGCGAGCTGCTGCTGTCGCAGAAGCTGCACGCGAGATGAGCGGCGAGCTCACACTGCGCCGGCCCGACGATGCTCACCTGCATCTGCGCGATGGCGCAGCGCTCGCTGCGGTGCTGAATTTCACGGCGGCGCGCTTTGCGCGCGCCATCGTCATGCCCAATCTCGTGCCACCGCTGACCACCACGGCGCTGGTATTGGCCTACCGTGATCGCATTCGCGCTGCACTCGCCCCGGGCGCGAATTTTGCGCCACTGATGACTCTATATCTGACCGATCGGACTAGTGCCGCGGAAATCGAGCGCGCCAGCGAGTCCGGCGCGATCTTCGGCTGCAAGCTCTACCCCGCGGGCGCGACCACGCACTCCGACTCCGGGGTCACCGATCTCGCACGGCTGGAGCCTGCTCTGGAGGCCATGAGCGCGCTGGATTTACCGCTGCAGGTACACGGCGAGGTCACCGACCCCGGCGTCGATGTGTTCGACCGCGAAGCCCGCTTCATCGAGCGCGTGCTCGCGCCGCTGTGCGAGCGCTGGCCGCGGCTGCGGGTCGTGTTCGAGCACGTCACAACGCGCGAGGCCGTGCAGTTCGTGCGCAGCGCCCGCGCCGGCGTGGCGGCGACCGTCACACCGCAGCATCTGCTGCTCAATCGCAATGCGCTGTTTGTCGGCGGCATCCGCCCGCACTATTACTGCCTGCCATTGCTCAAGACCGAACCCGATCGCTTGAGCCTGCTCGAGGCGCTCGCCGATGGCGATCCACGCTTTTTCCTCGGCACTGACAGCGCCCCGCATGCGCGCCATGCGAAGGAGAGCGCCTGCGGCTGCGCCGGTATTTTCTCCGCGCACGCCGCGATCGAGCTGTATGCAGAGATTTTCGAAACCGAGGGCATCCTGCCGCGGCTGCAGGGCTTCGCCGCCGAATTCGGCGCCGATTTCTACCGCCTGGGGCGCAATCAGGAGTCGATCACCCTGATCAAGGAGCCCTGGACCGTGCCCGCGAACTATGCCTTCGGCGACGCGGAGCTGGTGCCGCTGCGCGCCGGCGAGAGCATCGGCTGGCGCCTGAAGAGTGCCCCATGAGCGAGGCCCCGCCCGACGCTCCGTCGCCCGACGCTGCGCCGCCCGAAACTGCGGCGCCGGCGGCCATGGTGCCATTGACGACGGTGCCATTGATGGCGAGGCGCTTCCGCGGCTTTCTGCCCGTGGTCGTTGATGTTGAGACTGGAGGCTTCCAGCCCGGCACCGACGCGCTGCTGCAAATCGCCGCGGTGCTGATCGAGATCGATCCCAACGGCCGCCTATATCGCGGTGAAACGCATTCGTACCACGTGCGGCCGTTCGAGAACTCGCGCCTTGATCCGGCCTCCCTGCAGGTCAACAAGATCGATCCGTGGCATCCGCTGCGCCCCGCGATCGATGAGAGCGACGCCCTGCAGCGTATTTTTCGCGTCATTCGGGCCGCGATTCGCACACATGGCTGCCGGCGCGCAGTGCTGGTCGGGCACAATGCCTCCTTCGACCTCGCATTCCTGAATGCCGCCGTCGTTCGCACCGGCCTGAAGCGCAACCCGTTCCACCCGTTCTCGAGCTTCGACACCGTATCGCTGGCGGGTGCCGCCCTGGGTCAGACCGTATTAGCCAAGGCGACCGCCGTGGCGGGCCTTGCGTGGGACAAGGCCTCCGCACATTCCGCCAGCTACGACGCCGAACGCACGGCGGATCTCTTCTGCCTGATCTGCAACGAACTCGCGGACAGCTATGCGCGCGCCGAGACGCGCGCGCGCGAGCTGGGCTGGGCGACGCTGGCGCTCGTGCCGGCGGAGCCCGAAGAGGGCTAGGTGGCGACCACCCCTGCCGTCTCGAGCAGCTGCTTGAGTTCGCCGTTGCGGTACATCTCCAGCGCGATGTCGCAGCCGCCGACCAGCTCACCGTTGATGTACAGCTGTGGATAGGTCGGCCAATTCGAAAAGCGCTTGAGTGCCTCGCGCAGTTCGGGCTCTTCGAAGATATTTACGTGATGAAACTGCGCGCCGAGGTGGCGCAAAGCCGAAGCGGTCTGGGCGGAAAAACCGCATTGCGGGAATTCCGGCGTGCCTTTCATGAACAGCACCACCGGCGCGGTGCTCAGTTCTTTGCGGATCCGATCGTTGACGTCCATTGCTTTCACCTGATCTAGTAGCGTGTGCGTTGAATTATGGGGGGCGCTGGCCTATTCTTCCAAGCGCTTTCGATTGCGCAATCAAACAGAACAACAACTTATGCGAGGACTGACATGAACCCCCTGAATACAGTGCGTGGCGCGCTGATTACTGGCTTCATTCTCGCTCTGATCGTCGCTGTCGCGATTCAACCCACGGCTTTTGCCGAACTGGGTCTGGTGGTCTGGATTCATATTCTTTCCGGGGTCATGTGGATCGGTCTGCTCTACTACTTTAATGTCGTCCAGACCCCCGGCCTGGCGGCCGCTGCGGCCGACAAGGGCGGCCCCGGCGGCGCCGGTGTGACGAAATACATCGCCCCGCGGGCACTGCTGTGGTTCCGCTGGGCGGCGGTGGCCACCTGGCTCACGGGGGTCTGGTACCTGGTTCGTGCGAACAACTTTGGCAACGCCGTGAGCTTCGGCCGTCTCGGAGAGGATCATTACGGCCTCGTGATTGGCATCGGTGGCTGGCTCGGTACCATCATGCTGCTCAATGTCTGGCTACTGATCTGGCCGAATCAGAAGAAGCTCTTAGGGCTCGTGCCCGCGACAGACGAGCAAAAGGCCAAGGCGCGCAAAGTCGCCGGGCCGGCCTCGCGCACGAATTTCGTGCTGTCGATTCCGCTGCTGCTGTGCATGGGTGCCGCGAACCACCCGTTGCCGTTCTGAACTCGACGCTGCCTTCCGACCTGTCCGATCAGGTCGCGCGCGCGCTGCGCGAGGACATCGGATCGGGCGACATCACGGCCGCTCTGATCAGCGCCCGATCCCAGGCGCGCGCTCGCGTGCTGTGCCGCGAGCCGGCGGTGTTGTGCGGCGCGCCGTGGTTCAATGAAACCTTCCGCCAGCTCGACCCCGCGGTAGAAATCAGATGGCGCTTTCACGACGGCGCCAGCGTCGCGGCCGATACGATCCTGTGCGACCTGCACGGCCCGGCGCGCGCGATCCTGACCGGGGAGCGCACGGCATTGAACTTTCTGCAGCTGCTGTCGGCTACGGCGAGCATCACCCACCGCTACGTCGAGGGCGTCACGGGCACCTCGTGCCGGATTCTCGATACCCGCAAGACCATTCCGGGATTGCGCTCGGCGCAGAAGTACGCGGTGCGATGCGGCGGCGGCGCCAATCACCGCCTCGGCCTGTACGACATGGTGCTCATCAAGGAAAACCACATCGCCGCTGCCGGCTCGATCGCAGCGGCCGTAGCCGCAGCGCGCAGCCACTCGGCGCAGGTGCGCGTCGAAGTCGAGGCCGAGAATCTCGAGCAGGTGGCACAGGGTCTCGCGGCGTGCGCCGACATCATCATGCTCGACAATTTCAACATCGAGCAGATGCGCGCGGCCGTGGCACTGAACCGCGCGCACGAGCGGCCGGTGCAGCTCGAATCCTCGGGCGGCGTCACGCTCGAGAGCCTGCGCGCCATCGCCGAGACCGGCGTTGACTACATCTCCGTCGGCTCGCTGACCAAGAACATCGCCGCGATCGATCTGTCGATGCGCATCGAGGCAAACGCCGGTTGACGCGCTCAGTTGGGCCCGGTAGTTCCACCGGGAGCCGGAGCTCCATTGGCGCCAGGCGTTGGCGCGCTCACGGCCGGCTTGGGGGCTATGTCCACCAGCTCAACGTTGAACTCCAGTGTGGCCCCCGGCATGATCGTCGGCATCGCGCCACGATCGCCATACGCCAGGCTCGACGGGCAGACGACGCGGCTCTTGCCTCCCACCTTCATGAGCTGCAGCGCCTCGGTCCAGCATGGGATGACGCCGCTGACGCTCAAGCTGACGGGCTGGCCGCCGTGCTTGGCGGAACTGTCAAACACCGTGCCGTCGATGAGCTTACCCTCGTAGTTGACGAGGACTCGGTCGGTGCGTGCCGGGGTGACTCCCTTGCCTTCGGTGAGCGAGACGAAAACCATCCCGGTGGCAGTCTTCTGCGCCCCTGGTTGTGCTGCGGCCTTGTCGAGGTACGCCTGCCCCGCTTCCTTCTGGTGCTGCTCGATCATGGTCACGCGCGTGCGTTGCAATGCCTGCACCTTCGGGTTGTACGCCTCGGCATCGACGCTGGCGCGATGATTGAAGCCATCGGCGAGACCGGCCTGCACGGTCTTGAACTCAGCACTCGATAGCTGAAACGAATCAAGATTGCGGCTGATCAGTACGCCCAGGGCGTACAGCGTCTTGTCGTCCTCGCTGGTCGGCGCGGCGGCGCTGGGCCCCGGAGCCGCGCTGGGCTTGTCAGCGCTGGCCGCCAAGGCCAACTGCGCCGCAGCCAGGGCGGCCATTAGGGTAATTGCCACGGCCGTCGTCGGCCACGCACCGAGTAATTTTCTCATCGTACGAGTCTCCTTGATTCATTGAAGGATATGCGCTCGGGTCAAATGACCAGCTCGACATCGCGCGGCCCGATCCAGTCTCCAGAAAGCGACCGCCGAACGCGGCAAATCGCGCCACGTCTGTCGGCGCAGCGTCGACGATGCGGATCCACGCGCCGATCACCTCGCGGTTGACCGCAGCAGTAACCGCAAGTGGGCGACCGAGCACCAGGATGCCGGCCGCGCCATCCTCGAGGCTCGCGCAGCGCGAGCAAGTGCAAAAGATAGCGCGCGGCGGCGGCACGCGCCACTGTACCCTCGGTCCAGCACTCCTCGGCCAGCGCCACGAACAACTGGCAGATGTACGGATACCAACTGCTGTATCCGGCCCGACTCAACGTCAAAAGCGCACTCGATACGCGGCGGAACCGTACAAGTGGCGCGCATCTTGCGTACTGCTCGCATTTTGCCCGGCCAGCGGCTGCTGTTGCTGCACCTGGTAGCTGCCGATCAGCTCGAAAACAGTGCTCCTACCCGTCCAGTCACTGCGCAGCTCGGGCAGATGCAGCAGGCTCGAGCCAGACATCTGCACCGACACATTCTTGTCCAACCCGGTCGGCGGCGTGGCGGCGATCGTGCCGGCCGGCACCGGGTCGGCGATGACGTTCACTTGACCACCCGGTCGATCAGGATTTTGAGCGGCTCATGAGCAGACGGATTGATGATGCCGCTCGTGCCCTGCAGATCACCACTGGCGGGCATCGCCTGGCCGCTCCTGGAGATGCGCGCCTCGATCGTGAATCGGCCGGCGCTGGAGAGATTGCGCCCAGGCAGCATGGCCTGCGAATCATCGAGCGTAAATTTCACCGGCCAGGTGCCCACGGCGGTGCGCAGCACCGCCAACGGAATCCCAGGCGAGTCGACCGATTTGGCGACAACGAACAACGTCGCATCGCTCGCGACATGGCCGCTGAGCGCATCGGCCAGCGCCACCTCGCCGCTGATGGTCGCACCCGCGGCCGCAGGGCTCGCCGTCGGCGCGGAAGCGGCCAGTTTCAGATCGTGCTGCAAATTGGCTGCAACGATCTTCGCATCGGCGGAACGCGGTTCGAGCACTGTCTCGAGTTTCTGCCACACGAGGCCGGCGTCGTTCCACCGACCCGCCTCTTCGTCGGCGCTTGCCTTGAGCCACAAGGCCTTGGGGTGTTGCGGATCGAGCGCGAGCGAGCGCGCGATGAAAGTTTCCGGTTCGCCGGCGAGCTTACTGCCCTGCAAGCTCGCCGCGGTATCCGCGTAATCGGCCCAGCTGTCTGCGTTCATCTGGCCGCTCGCGGCGAGTTGGGAGTAAATCGCCGCAGCGTCCGCGAATTTCTTGTCACGCCGTGCAGCACTCGCCTCGGCCAGCCGTTTGAGCGATTCCGCAGACAGCGTCGGGGTGGCAGACGCGGACACGGCGGTCGCGGTCGCCACCGTTGCGTCCGGCGCACTCATCGGCAAGGCCGGCATCTGTTTGGCGCGGGCCTTGGCGGCGTCGGCGGGGCGGCCCAGGAATTGGTAGGATTGGGCCAGTAACTCCCAGTCATCGGCGGTGCCGCTGCCTTTGGCGAGGCGCGCCTCCAGGCTTGCAATCGCACTGCTCATCGACTCGGCGCCGCCGTTGGCCGCGGCAGTGCTGCCGGTGGCACCCGGGGATCCGGCGGGCAAATTGGCGCTGGCGACTACGCTCGGCCGGGCGGCCAGATCAGGGCGCCCGAGCCACTCATACAAGCCGACGAGGACGGCCAGTGCGACCGCAGCGGCCGCGGCCATCGGCCACGACACCGCGGGCAGCGGGCCCAGGCGCGGAATCGTTCGCAGCCACGGCAGCAGCAGGATGAGCGCGGCCAGCGTGCTCAGGATCCCAGCCAATAGCCAAAATAGTGGCAACAACAACTCACTTTCTAGAGCAAAGTTTACGCGCAGACCCATGCCGCTGACGCCGATGGCACCGATCTGATCGTTACTCAGTATATCAATGAGTCACAGTGATGCCTCGCAATGTCCGAGAATGGCGACACAACTGCCGAGTTTGCGAAGACGACCACCGGATTCGTGACCTACATATTGAGCGACACGCTTTCAGCAGTGCCAAGTAGCCAATCCGCGCCCCAAACGCTGATCAACTGACCGATATCTCGGACGCCTCCGTCGATGTCATCACCACCCGCGCGGTTCTCGCCTACGTTGCCGACAAGCCCGCGGCGCTGCGCGAATTCCCTATCGTCGAATCGCCCCAGGCTGTTACGACGACTCGCATCGCTTGCCTTAACGCAGTAAAACCCGTCACCCCGCATTCGAATGGCGTAGTCGATTCAGCCCGGGCGCGACCAGATTCGTCATGCCGCAAGGCAACGCTGTTCGCCATCGAGTGCGCGACGTCAGGTTTCCGGCCGCAGATGCGGGAACAACAGCACGTCGCGGATCGACGGCGAGTCGGTCAGGAACATGACCAGGCGATCGACGCCTAACCCTAAACCCGCGGTCGGCGGCATGCCGTATTCCAATGCGCGGATGTAATCGGCATCGTAGTGCATCGCCTCGTCATCGCCGGAGTCCTTGCGCAGCACCTGGGCCCGAAACCGCTCCGCCTGTTCCTCCGGATCGTTGAGCTCGGAGAAGCCGTTGGCCAGCTCGCGTCCGGCCAGGAAGAATTCGAAGCGATCCGTCAGAAACGGATCGGCATCGTTGGCGCGAGAGAGCGGAGAGACTTCCAGCGGATAGGCATAGACGAAAGTCGGGTCGAGCAGCCTATGCTCCACGGTCTTCTCGAATAACTCGATCTGCAGCTTGCCCGCGCCGTCATGCTCGGCATACCCAATCCCGAGGCGCGCGCAGGCCGCACGCAGGTAGGGAACATCGCGTAGCTGCGCGCGCTCGAGTTCCGGGTTGTGCTCGAGCAGTGACGCCTCGATCGTAATGCGTTTGAAGGGCTGGGCGAGATCGTATTCGCGGCCCTGGTAGCTCATGTGGCGGCTGGCAAACAAACCATCGGCCAGCCCGTGCAGCAGACGCTCGATCAGATCCATGAGCTCGATGTAGTCGGTATAAGCCCAGTACAGCTCGAGCATCGTGAACTCGGGATTGTGCTGGGTCGAGAGGCCTTCGTTGCGGAAGTTGCGGTTGATCTCATAGACGCGCTCGAAGCCGCCGACGATCAGTCGCTTGAGGTAGAGCTCAGGCGCAATACGCAGGTACATCTTCAGATCGAGCGCATTGTGGTGCGTCACGAACGGCCGCGCGGCCGCTCCGCCCGGTATCGGCTGCATCATCGGGGTCTCGACCTCGAGAAAATCCAGCGCGTCGAGAAAATCACGCAGGTAGCGCAAGATGCGCGTACGCGTTCGGAACACCTCGCGGCTGCGCTCGGTCATGATCAGATCGACGTAGCGCTGCCGGTAGCGCAGCTCGGTGTCCGCCAGTCCATGCCACTTGTCCGGCAGCGGGCGCAGCGACTTCGCCAGCAGCCGCAGCGTCTCGACCCGCACCGACAGCTCATCGGTCCGGGTGCGGAACAGCTGGCCTTCCGCGCCGAGCATGTCGCCGACATCGTAGTTTTTGAAGGCCTCGTAGGCCGACCCGAGCGCGCTTTCCTGCAGGAACAGCTGGATCTGGCCGCTGCGGTCGGCGATCTTGGCGAAGCTCGCCTTGCCCATGACGCGCTTGAACATCATGCGGCCACCTACGTGCACGCGCACCGGATTGGCCTCGAGCCAGGCAGCGTCGCGATCGGCATAGGTCGAAAGCAACTGCGCCGCAAGCACATCGCGCCGGAACTCGTTGGGATAGGCCACACCCTGCGCGCGCAGGGCCGCGAGCTTGGCACGCCGCTCCGCGATCAGACGATTCTCATCTTCGTTCACAGTCCCGCCTTCAGGCTCGCTTCTATGAATTGATCCAAATCCCCGTCCAGCACCGCTGTGGTGTTGCCGACTTCGACGCCGGTACGCAGATCCTTGATGCGCGACTGATCGAGCACGTAGGAGCGGATCTGATTGCCCCAGCTCACGTCCGACTTCGACTCCTCCAGGACCTTGGCGGCCGCATTGCGCTTGTTGACCTCCAGCTCGTAGAGCTTGGCCTTCAACATCTTCATTGCCATCGAGCGATTCTTGTGCTGGCTGCGCTCGTTCTGAACGGCGACCACGATGCCGCTCGGCATGTGGGTGATGCGCACTGCCGATTCGGTCTTGTTGACATGCTGACCGCCCGCACCGCTCGAGCGATACACATCCATGCGCAGGTCGGCCGGATTGATCTCGATCGCGATGTCGTCATCGACTTCCGGCGAGACGAACACCGAGGCAAAGGAGGTATGGCGCCGATTGCCGGAATCGAACGGCGACTTACGCACCAGCCGGTGCACGCCGGTCTCGGTGCGCAGCCAGCCGTAAGCGTACTCGCCCTGCACCGCGATGCTGGCGCTCTTGATGCCGGCGACTTCTCCGGGACTGGAGTCGATTACCTCACAGCCGAAGCCGCGGGCCGCGCCCCAGCGCAGATACATGCGCAGCAGCATCTGCGCCCAGTCCTGCGCCTCGGTACCGCCGGCGCCCGCTTGAATATCGAGGAAGGCGCTGTGCGCATCCATCTCTCCGCGAAACATGCGCTTGAATTCGAGCCGGCGTACGCCGGCCTCGAGCCTGCCGGCGTCACGCTCGAGGTCGCGCGCCGTGGGTTCATCGTTCTCGCGCTCGGCCAGCTCGAGCAGCTGCGCCGCATCGCTGACCGCCGTGTTGGTGCGGTCGAGCTCGTCGAGTTCCTCGGCCAGGCGCGCGCGCTCGCGCCCGAGCTCCTGGGCGCGCTCGGGCGCGCTCCAGATGGCCGGATGCTCGAGTTCGCGGCTTACTTCTTCGAGACGTTCCTTCTTGCGGTCGTACTCAAAGAAACCCCCTCAAGGAGACGGCACGTTCCTCGAGATCTTTGAGAGTACGCTTGAGCTGACTGACTTCCATTCCTGCGATACTAGCACGCGCTGCAGCTGCGCCGCTTCAGGCCGGCAGCAGGTGTTCGATCACGAACTGCAGCCGCCGTTCGCCCAGATACTCATTGCTGTCGAGGCGATAGACCAGCCGGACTACGCCGCACGGCAGCGACGAGAGTTCATCGGCGTCGAGGAAATTAAAGGCGATGGCATCGAACTGCCCGCGGCCCTCGGGTGCGCTCAAGCCGAGCTTGAGGTGTCGCTCACCGACCAGGCGTGCCGACTGGATGCGAAACACGCCATCGAACAGCGGTTCGGGAAAGCCCGGCCCCCATGGGCCGCCCTCGCGCAGCGCCTGCGCGGTCGGCAGCGCGAGCTCGATGCCGGTGAGCTCACCGTCGGTCTCGATGACGTCGGGCGAGCCGCGCAGGCCCAGTGCACGCTCGCATTCCTCGTCGAAGGCGCGCGCGAACACATCGAGCGAGGCGGCCGGCAGGGTGAGGCCTGCCGCCATTGCATGGCCTCCGAACTTCTGGATCAGCGCGCCGTCGCGGGCAGCGATCGCATCGAGCACATCGCGGATGTGGACGCCGGGGATCGAGCGCGCAGAGCCGCGCAGCGTGAGGGCATCGACCAATGCGAAGGCGATGACCGGACGGCGCAACCGCTCCTTGACACGACCGGCGACCAGGCCGACCACGCCCTGATGCCAGCCTGGGTCGAACAGGCACACGCCCGCGCGCCGCACACCGCTTCCGGCGTCGCGCAGCGAGCGCACCGCTGAGCGCGCCTCGGCCTGCATGCGCGCCTCGATGCTGCGCCGCTCGGTGTTGAGGGCGTCGAGCTCGAGCGCCAGCGCGCGCGCAGCGGCCGGATCATCGCTGAGCAGACAGCGAATGCCGATCGACATGTCGGTCAGGCGGCCCGCCGCATTCAGCCGCGGCGCGACCGCGAACCCCAGATCCGCCGCGACCACGCGGCTGCGCTCGCGCCGCGCAACTTCGAGCAGCGCGCTGATCCCGGGCACGCAGCGCCCAGCGCGGATGCGCATAAGACCCTGCGCTACAAGGATGCGGTTATTGGTGTCGAACGGAACGACATCGGCGACTGTGCCCAGCGCCACCAGGTCCAGCAGCTCTGCGCTCTGCAGCGCCCCAAGTGGCAAGCGCGCGCGCGCATCGAGCAGACGACGCAGCGCCGCCATCACGTAGAAGGCCACGCCGACGCCGGCCAGTGCGCGGCTCGCAAACGTACTGCCCGGAACGTTCGGATTGACGATCACATTGGCCTGCGGCAGGCACGCTCCAGGCAGATGGTGGTCGGTGATCAACACCTCGATCCCGGCCGCGCGCGCCGCCGCGACGCCGGCATTGCTGGAAATGCCGTTGTCCACGGTGATGATCAAGGCCGGCCGCTGCCGGGCCGCGAGCGCGACGATTTCGGGTGTGAGTCCGTAGCCGAACTCAAAGCGATTGGGCACCAGGAAGTCCACGGCCGGAAAGCCCCAGCTGCGCAGTGCCCGCACGATCAGCGCCGTGCTGGTGGCGCCATCGGCATCGAAGTCGCCGATGACCAGAATCAGGCCACCGCGTTGCTGATGCGTTGCGAGCAACTCCGCCGCAGGCTGCACGGCATCGAGGCTGCCGATGGGCAGCAGCTCACGCATCGCGAGTCCTAGCTGCGCGGCACTGACAATGCCGCGCGCGGCATAAATCCGCTGCAGTACCGGGTGCAGGGTATCGCTAAGGGCTGCCCCCGTGGGGGGCGAGGCCCGTCGCACGATCTGCAGCGGCGCGCCGGCCGTCAAGCGAGCGGCTCCCACCATGGCGAGCGCGCACGCCAGAACCGAGCCAGGTTCAGCCAGCGAAGCCGGTAACAGCGCGAGCCGGCGAGCAGCTCGATGGCCGAGAGCTTGCGCGCGCGCAGAGCTTGCAGCGCGGGTGAGAGCCAGCGCTGCTCGAGGCGCTGCAGCGCGCCGCTGAGCCCGTCGGCGCCTATTGTCGGGTAGAGCACGACGTGGGTGTCGGCGCCGGATCGCAGCGCGGTCTCGAAGTGCTCGGGCAGTGGCTCGGTGCGGCCTCCCCGCATGCGCCAGAGCGCCTCGGCGTAGGCGTCCTGGCCATATAATCGGCTTGACGCCAGTGACGTCGCGACAGCTCGATCAGCATCGCCGCGCGCGCTCGGCAGCAGGGCGCCCCAGAGCCACAGAGCGCTCACCGGCAACTCACCGCTCGCCTGCCGCTGCAGATTGATTGGATGCTCATGCAGCCACATCTCGATTTCTACGCCCAGGCGGCGCAGTGTGGCCGCGGCCGCGCCACGTGGCAAACCGGCGCCAGGATCGCGGCCGACAAACTGTGCCGGATCCTCGGCGCTCGCCGCCAGCGGCGCGCCGGACAGCAGCAGCTCGCGCCTGCCGATGCTATGCAAACGCCACGGCGCAGCGCCAAACACAGCGCTGAAGTCCGCCACGAGCGCCACCTGCGCCGCGCAAGACAGCTGCAGCAGTCCGGCAGGATGCAGGTGCACGCTGTCCAATCCCGCGAAGTAATGGACCGGCGTCGCAAACCAATATTGCGTCGGGGGTTGCGCGGGAGAGTTGAGCCAGGCCAACGCGGCCGCCGCGGCCGGCGCGAGCGCGGCAAGCTCAGGGGCGCCAAAGCGCGTGGCGAACCTGCTGCGCCATCCCTGCGGCAGCGGGTCGCTGCGGGCTGTGGCCAGCAGCGTCTCGAGCGCCGGCAGGCGCGGCAGCGCGCTATCGGGATCTGCGGCGTCGCCGCGGGGAAAAAAATCGCACAGGACCATGATCAGCTCGCTCGCCATGGCGTATCGTACAGATCATGCGACTGGTCCTCGACTCCGATCCTCGCATCCATCTTGTGCGTCGCTACGGCGACGGCGAGATCGTCGTCGGCGAGCAGCGCATCGCGCGCCCGCTGATCATTACCCCGCAGCGTTTGGTGCTCGATTGGAACGCGACCTCGTTCCTCGAACTGGCCGAGCCGCAGCTTGAGGCGCTATTCGCCCTGGGCGCGGGCGTTGTGCTGCTCGGGGCCGGCGAAACCCAGATGTTTCCGAGCGCGCTGATACGCGCGAGCTTCCGCGCGCACGGCATCGCGCTCGAGTGTATGACGCTCGGCGCAGCCTGCCGGACCTACAATATCTTGGCGAATGAAGAGCGGCCTGTAGCCGCGGGACTGTTTCCCTAAACAGTTCGGAGTGTGGGAGACACTCCGAAAGAAGACACAGGAGAGAAGATCCTTACAACACCCCAAATTATCCGAAGCTGACAAACTCGAATAATTGTTTCCGCTTCATTATTGTTATCCATCCTATTTTTGTTTTTGCCAATGACTCAGTCTTCCCTTAATCGCCCTGTGTCTTCTTTCGGTGAGCCTCCCGTCCCCTCATGACTGTCGGCGTATGCCGACAGTGGCAGGATGGTAGCCGCGAATCTGCGCCGCTGGCAAGTCTGAATCGGCCGCAGCGTGATTTATCAGATATAAATGTTAAATATCTGATAGTTAAAATGTTTTAGTAAACCTAATTCTACCATTCGCTGCCGGCACGTTGCGGGCGCTGCGAGGCCGCTGGACCCGATGTGCCCTGTCCACCACCGCGACGCCATGGTCCTACACACTCGCGGTCCTCAACCCAAGCCCCCCAGCAATGGCACAAACGAGACCGCACCGAGTACCCGTCGCTCGATCCCCTGCTCACGGCGCGTAAGTCGCACCAGTTGCTGTTCACCCTCAGGGCCAACCGGCACGATCAGCCGGCCACCGACGGCCAGTTGCGTGGTGAGCGCCTCCGGGATCGTCAATGGCGCGGCTGCCACCAGGATGCCGTCGAACGGCGCCTGCGTCCTCCAGCCCTTCGTGCCATCGCCATGGCGGAAGCGCACGTTCCGGATCTGCAACTCCGTGCAGCGCGCGCGAGCGCGCTTCTGCAACGCCTCAATGCGTTCGATCGTGTAGATGCGACCGACCAATGGCGCGAGCACGGCGGTTTGATAACCACTGCCGGTGCCGATCTCGAGCACCTTGGGCAGTGGCCCGCCCTCCAGCAGCGCTTCAGTCATGCGCGCCACGATATAGGGCTGAGAGATGGTCTGACCAAAACCGATCGGCAGCGCCGTGTCTTCGTAGGCACGGCTCGCGAGCGCCTCGTCGACAAAGATGTGCCGCGGCAGATTACGGATACGGTCAAGCACGGCGAGATTGGCGATGCCCTGCTCGCGCAGCCGCTGCACCAGGCGATCGCGGGTGCGCGCCGAAGTCATGCCGATGCCAGCGAATCGCGTATCGTTCATCGCCGCTCGCTCATAGCGCTTCGAGCCAGCGTCCGACCTCGGGTAGCGCTGCATGACGCGTGAAGTCGATCGACAGCGGACTCACCGATACAAAGCCGTCCGCCACCGCCAGAAAATCCGTGCCCTCACCCGCATCATGGCCGGCGCCGGCCGGCCCGATCCAATACACCGCATTGCCCTTCGGATCGCGCGCTGGAATCACCGCCTCCGAGCGATGCCGGAAACCCAGTCGCGTGCTGCGATAGCCCGACAGTGACTCGTACGGCCGGTCCGGCACATTGACGTTGAGGATCAGCGTCGGGTCGAGCGGCCGCTGCAGCAAGGCGGCCACCAGCGAGTGCGCCACGCGCGCCGCCGTATCGAAGCAGCGCGCCCCCCCCGGTGCCGTGCAGAGCGAGACGGCGAGGGTGGGCAGGCCGAGAAAACGCCCCTCGATCGCCGCGGCGACCGTGCCCGAATACAGCACATCGTCGCCGAGGTTGGCGCCATCATTGATGCCCGAGGCGACCATGTCGAACCCGGCATCGAGAGCCCCCGAGATCGCCAGATGCACGCAGTCGGTCGGTGTTCCGGCCACGAAGTAAACGCCGGGCTCGGCCTGAAACAGCCGCAACGGCACGTCTAGAGTCAGGGAGTTGCCGGCGCCGCTGCGATTGCGATCGGGCGCCACGACCGTCACGTCGGCCAGCGTCGCGAGCGCCTCGCGCAGCCGCGCAACGCCCTCGGCGCGATAGCCGTCATCGTTGCTGACAAGTATTTTCACGGACAAACGACGGGCGGTCCCTTAGGAGATCAGGCAGGTGCGGCTGGCACGAAGCGCGCCAATATACTTCAATGCCTGCCCGGGGAGGAGCCATGAACGGCAACGACGAGGACGAGGATGAGGCCGAAGTCTTCCGGCGCGCGATGCAGGACGTGCGGCCGCTCAAGCTCGTGCGCCGGGCCGAGAGCAACGCACGGCCGCCGCTGGCGCGGGCGCGGGCGCGCTTTGCGCGCGCCGAGCGGGCTGCCGTCCTGACAGAGAGCCTGCTCGCCCCTGGGCCGTTCATCGAGGTGCAGCCGGGCGAGGAGTTGCTGTATCGCCGCCCGGGCGTGCCGGAAACCGTACTGCGACGGCTGCGTCGCGGCAGCTACCGCGTCGAGGCCGAGCTCGATCTGCATGGCTTGACGGGCACGGAAGGCGCCGCGCAGCTCGCACAGTTTCTGCAGCATGCGCGCGGCCGCGGCCTGCAGTGCGTGCGCATCATTCACGGCAAAGGCCTGCGCTCGGGTAACCGCGGTCCGGTGCTCAAGAATACGGTCAATACCTTGTTGCGCCGCGCCGACCCGGTGCTCGCGTTCGCCTCGGCGCGTCCAGCCGCGGGCGGCACCGGAGCAACCCTGGTGCTGCTGCAGCGGGCAGCGAGCCCGCGCGATTAGGGCCGCAGCTCGATCAACACGCTGGCCATTGCCGCTAGTCCCTCATTGCGGCCCAGGAAGCCCAGATGCTCGGGCGTCGTCGCCTTGATGTTCACGCATGAGATCTCCACTTGCAGCAGCGCGGCAACGCTGTGGCGCATAGGATCGCGCCAGGGCGATATCTTCGGCGACTGCGCCAGCAGCGTGAGATCGGCGTTGACGATGTGGTAATGCGTTCGCGCCAACAGCTCGCGTGCGTGCACCACGAAACGAGCGCTATCCGCGCCCCGCCACTGCGGATCGCTATCGGGGAAATGCATGCCGATATCGCCCAGGCCGGCAGCGCCCAACAATGCATCGACCAGCGCGTGCAGCAGCACATCGCCATCCGAGTGCGCCACGATGCCGTGGGTGTGCGGCACGCGTACGCCTGCGAGGACCAGGCTATCGCCGGGACCGAAGGCGTGGATATCGAACCCCGAACCGACTTTGATCGTCATCTCAAGTGTCCTCGCGCGCACGCAGAATGGCCTGTGCCAGCAACAGATCCGCGGCGCTGGTGACTTTGATATTGGCGTCGCGAGCTTCGATCAATCGCGCCGATACCCCCTGCCATTCCATCGCCTGCGCCTCATCGGTGGGCGTGCGCCCGAGCGCGCGCGCCTGCTCGAGCGCCGCGCGCAGCGGCCCATGGTGAAACATCTGCGGCGTCTGGGCCAGCCACAACGATTCGCGTGAGAGCGTCGCGGCACAGCGTGCAGGCTCGCCCGGCGAGCCGGGCTGCGCCTGCTTGACTGTGTCGGCGACCGGTATCGCGAGCAGCGCTCCCTGCGCGGTATCGACCGCGCCGGCCAGCAGACGCGCCAGATCCGCGGCACTCAGACACGGACGTGCCGCGTCATGCACCAGCACCCAGTCCTCGGGCGCGGCGTGCGCGGCGAGCGCGGCGAGCCCATTGATGACCGAGTGCGCGCGCGTAAGTCCGCCGTCGATGAGTTCGAAGCGCGGCGGCACGCGCGCGGCGAGCTCCGCGCGCCGCGGCTCACTCGGCGCCAGCACGATGGCGCCGCCGAGGCACTGTGCATCATCGGCAAAGGGCTGCAGCGCGAGCTCGAGCACCGTGCGCTGACTTAAGGATGCAAATTGCTTGGCGCCGCCGAAGCGCCGGCCGGCCCCGGCTGCGGGCATCACCAGCCAATACCGCATCGGCCAATACCGCGCGCGTTAGTGCGCCGCGACCGTGCGCTGCGCCGGTGCGGCGGGCGCCGCAGCGGGTGCGGACGCCGGGCCGCCCACGGGGGATTTTTGCGGCACCACCTGGAAGAAGGTTTCGTTGCCGGCGACCATTCCCAGATCGCTGCGGGCCCGCTCCTCGAGTGCCGCATAACCCTGTTTGAGGTCATGCACTTCGGCCGCCAGCTGGCGATTGCGCTCGGACAGGCGTGCGTTCTCGGATTGCTGTACGGCCACCGCCGAGCTCAGGCGCCAGACCTCGCGCACGCCGTCGCTGGACATCCATAGCCGGTACTGCAACAGCAGCAACGCGGCAAACAAGGAAGCGGCAAGCCATTTCATGACGGCGCTAGCGTATCACCTTGACCGGAAAGGCATCGCGCCCGGCGTAACGCGGCTTACCGCCGAGCGACTCCTCGATGCGCAACAGCTGATTGTATTTCGCGGTGCGATCCGAGCGCGACATCGAGCCGGTCTTGATCTGTGTCGCCGCGGTGGCAACCGCGATGTCGGCGATGGTCGTATCCTCGGTCTCCCCGGAGCGGTGCGAGATGATCGAGGCGTAGTGCGCCTGCTCAGCCATGGCGATGGCCGCCAAGGTCTCGGTCAGCGTGCCAATCTGGTTGGGCTTGATCAGGATGGCATTGGCGACGCCGCGCGCGATGCCTTCGGCCAGGATGCGCGTATTGGTCACGAACAGATCGTCGCCGACCAGCTGCACCTTGCGTCCCAGTGCCGCGCTCAGCAGTGACCAGCCCGCCCAGTCGCCCTCGCTCATGCCGTCCTCGACCGTGATGATCGGATACTTGGCCACCAGATCGGACAGGTACTGCGTGAACTCCGCCGGCGTGAAGCTGCGGTGCTCGGCCTCCAATTCGTACTTACCGTTGCGAAAGAACTCCGAGCTGGCAACGTCCAGCCCAAGATACACGTCGCGGCCTGCCTTATAGCCGGCGGTTTCGACCGCTTCGAGGATGGTCTGCAGCGCCGCCTCGTTCGAGGGCAGGTCGGGCGCAAAGCCGCCCTCATCGCCCACCGCAGTGCTCAGACCCCTGGCATTCAATATCTTCTTGAGCGTGTGGAAAATCTCGGAGCCATAGCGCAGCGCTTCGCGCAAGCTCGGCGCGCCCACCGGCAGGATCATGAATTCCTGAATGTCCAGGCTATTATTGGCGTGCGCGCCGCCGTTGATAATGTTCATCTGCGGTACGGGCATGACCGGCTCGCGTGTGCCGAGCAGGTGCTTGAACAATGGCAGACCGGCATCGCGCGCCGCCGCGTGCGCATTGGCCAGCGACACCGCCAGGATGGCGTTGGCCCCGAGCCGGCTCTTGGTCTCCGTGCCATCGAGTTCCATCATGCGGGCATCGATCCCGGCCTGATCGATCGATTCTTTACCGATCAACACCTCGCGCAGCAGCGTGTTGACGTTGTCGACCGCCCGCGTCACGCCCTTGCCCAGGTAGCGCTTGGGATCCCCATCCCGCAGCTCCACCGCCTCGCGCGTGCCGGTCGAGGCTCCAGAGGGCACCGCCGCGCGCCCGTGGGTGCCGGACGTGAGTATGACGTCCGCTTCGACGGTCGGGTTACCGCGCGAATCGATGATCTCGCGCGCATGAATCTCGGCGATAAGGCTCATAGCGATGATTCCTCGAACGGACGTGATTTACTGATCGCGTCGAGCTGCTGCAAGGTCGCAAGCAGGCTTGCCATGCGATCGAGCGGCCACGCATTGGGGCCATCCGACAGCGCCTCCTGCGGGCGCGGATGCGTTTCCATGAAGATCCCGGCAATGCCGGCCGCGACCGCCGCGCGCGCCAGCACCGGCACGAATTCGCGTTGGCCGCCCGAGGCGTTGCCCTGGGCGCCGGGCAGCTGCACCGAGTGCGTGGCATCGAATACCACCGGACAGCCGGTCGAACGCATTACCGACAGTGCGCGCATGTCGGTGATCAGGTTGTTGTAGCCGAAGCTGAAGCCGCGCTCGCAGACCATCACCTGCTCATTGCCGGTCGAGCGCGCCTTGTCGACCACGTTCTGCATTTCCCACGGCGAGAGGAACTGGCCCTTCTTGATGTTCACGGGCCGGCCCGCGGCGGCGACCCTCACGATGAAATCGGTCTGGCGGCACAGAAAGGCCGGGGTCTGCAGCACATCGACCACCGCAGCCACCTCCTCGATCGGCGTGTTCTCGTGCACATCGGTCAGCACCGGCAGCTTGAACAGGCGCTGCACCGACTGCAGGGCCTTGAGGCCCGCCTGGAGCCCGTGTCCGCGAAAGCTCGCACGCGAGGAGCGGTTGGCCTTGTCGAACGAGGCCTTGAAGATCAGCGGCATGCCGATCGCCGAGGTGATCTGCGCGAGCCGGCCTGCCACCTCCTGCACCAGCGCCTCGGACTCGATGACGCACGGACCTGCGATCAGGAACAGTGGCCGGTCGAGCCCGACCTCGAAACCGGCCAGTTTCATGCGCCGGCCGCAGCCGGCAGCTGTGAGGCGCGATAGGCGCGCGCGGCGCGAACGAAGCCCGTGAACAGCGGATGCCCGTCGCGCGGCGTGGAAGTGAATTCAGGGTGGAATTGCGTCGCCACGAACCAGGGATGGCCCGGCAGCTCGACGATCTCGACCAGCCCGTCCTGCGAGAAACCCGAAAACTTGAGCCCGGCGCGCGCGTAGGCTTCGAGGTAGTTGTTGTTGAATTCGTAGCGATGCCGATGGCGCTCGGCGATCAGGTCGCGGCCATAGAGCTCACGGGCCAGCGTGCCGGGCTGCAGATGCACATCCTGCGCGCCCAATCGCATGGTGCCGCCGAGGTGCGAGTTCTCATCGCGCGTCTGCACACCGAGGGCGCGGTCCTGCCATTCGGTGATCAGGGCGATGACCCGATGCGGCGTGGCGCGGTTGAATTCGGTACTGTGGGCCTCGGGCAGCTTCAGCGCGTGCCGTCCGTATTCGACGATTGCGAGCTGCATCCCCAGGCAGATACCGAGATAAGGCACGCCGTGCTCGCGCGCGAAGCGCACCGCCTGGATCTTGCCCTCGATGCCGCGCTCGCCGAATCCTCCGGGTACCAGGATCGCATCCATGCCGGCCAGGCAGTCCGTGCCCTCGCTCTCGATATCGGTCGACTCGATGTAGTGCAGCTTCACGCGCGTGCGCGTCTTGAGGCCGCCGTGCATCAGCGCCTCATTGAGCGAGATGTACGAATCGCGGATCTGCACGTATTTGCCGACCATCGCAATGTCGATCTGGCCGTCGGGATTGGTCTTGGCGCTGGCCACCTGCCGCCAGGCCGTCAGATCGGCGGGCGGCGCTTCCAGCCGCAGCTTGTCGACCACGATGTCATCGAGCGCCTGCTCATGCAGCAGCAGCGGAATCTTGTAGATGTCGTCCGAATCGACCGCGGAGATGACGGCGCGCTCCTCGACACTGGTGAACAGGGCGATCTTGCGCCGCTGCTCATCCGGCAGCGTCTCGCGGCAGCGGCACAGCAGCACGTCGGGCTGGATGCCGATCGAGCGCAGCTCCTTGACCGAATGCTGCGTGGGCTTGGTCTTGATCTCACCCGACCCACCTACGATCGGCACCAGCGTCAGGTGGATGTAGATGACCTGGCTGCGACCAAGCTCCACGCCCAACTGCCGGATCGCCTCGAGAAACGGCAGCGACTCGATATCGCCCACCGTGCCGCCGATCTCGACCATGCAGACATCGGCGTCAGCCGCGCCCAGCATGATGCTGCGCTTGATCTCATCGGTGATGTGCGGAATCACCTGCACCGTCGCGCCGAGATAATCCCCGCGCCGTTCTTTTGCGATCACGCGCTCGTAGATGCGGCCGGTGGTGAAATTGCTGTTGCGACCGGTGGTGGTGCGCACGAAGCGTTCGTAGTGCCCAAGATCCAGATCGGTTTCGGTGCCGTCGGCGGTGACGAACACTTCGCCATGCTGGAACGGGCTCATCGTGCCGGGATCGACGTTGATGTAGGGATCGAGCTTGACCATCGCGACGCGCAAGCCGCGCGCCTCGAGTATCGCGCCCAGAGATGCGGCGGCAATGCCTTTCCCCAATGAGGAAACGACGCCGCCGGTGACGAAAACGAATCGGGCCATCGAGGAGACCGCCGCCTAAAAAGGAGTCAGTGACGACGGGCCGTCAGGGTAGCAAATCGCTCGCAGCGTCTCAATCGCCACGCGCAGCCTTAAGCGGCCCCGGCCGCACTGCGACGCCAGCGAAACCTCCCGCGCGGGACCGGAGCTCGACTATCGGCGCGGTACGCGGCATCGACCCACAGATCCGCGACCGCGACGATGCGTCCGCGGTCGCGCAGCAACGGTACGGCTCCCCGCTCCCACGGCGCGATGCCTTGCGACTGCAGCAGATCCTTGAGCGCCACGTGGCCATGAGCCCCGCGCAGCCGCTCGCCTCCCTGTCGGAAATCCACGCGCAACGGACACGGCAGCGCGGCCAGATCCACATCGCCGTGCCGGTCGGCGATCAAACCGAGCGCTGAGCCGCTGCCCAGCGGTACCCAGGGCCGGCCCTGCCAGTTCCAGCCCTCGATCGAAGCCTGCTCACCGGCTGCAGGCTGCTCCAGGGCGAGCAGCTGATCGCCATGACGGCGCAATTCCCCGCCGCGCCACTGCACGCGCGGCAGCGCATCCGGCCTGGCCTCGAGCATCGGTCCGGCAATCTCGCGCAGCCGCCGGTGATCCGGGGCGGAGAGGCCCTGCGCCGCGATCCAGCAACGCAGCACGTTGCCCCGCTCCGGCAACGACATGCCCCGCAGCACGCTGATGCGCAGTGCGGCACCATCGGCAGCCAGCGACGCGCCGTGGCGGGCCGCGCGCTCGAGCAAGCCTTGCGCTTCGGCCAGATGCGAGGCACTTCGGCTCACCGTCGCCGCCACGGCGGGCCAGCGCTCTCGCAGCCGCGGCAACACCTGGCGGCGTAGATAATTGCGATCGAAGCGCTCATCGAGATTGCTCAGATCCTCGGTCCACTTGAGGCGGCGCGCGCGGGCGAACTGTTCAAGCTGCGCCCGCGATACCGGCAGCAGCGGGCGCAGCAGCAGCGTGTGCGCGATCGCGGTGCTCGAGCTCATCCCCGACAACCCGCGCACGCCGCTACCGCGCACCAGGGCCAGCAGCATCGTCTCGAGCTGGTCCTCCTGATGGTGCGCCGTGAGCAGCAATTCCCTGGCCGTGAGTCGGCCGATCAGGGCCCCATAGCGCTGCTCGCGTGCGATCGCTTCGAGCGACTCGCCGCGCCGGCGCTCGATGCGCAGCCTTAAGGTCTCGCAGGGCACGCGCAACGTGCGCGCCTGCGCGCGGGCGGCCGCGGCCCAGAGGCCCGAATCCGAATGCAAACCATGATCGACGTGCAATGCGCGCAGCGTGAAACCCTCGCGTGCGCGCAGCGCCGCCAGCGCCGCGAGCAAGACGCTCGAGTCGAGGCCGCCGGAAAAGGCTACGCACAAGCGGCGGCCGCGCAGCGGGCCCTCAAGCGCGCGCAGTCGCGAGGCCAGCCAGCGTGTCGTGAAGCGCTCGGGTGCAGCCGGCGGCTCGAGCGCAGCCCCGCCGGCGCGCCGTTTCAAAGCGGACTCTCGCTGTAGACCCCGAAGGCGGCGATGCGTGCCAGGCGCTGCTCGAGCAACAGGTCGGCCGGCAGGCTCGTGAGCTCCCCGAGATGACGGATGATCCCGCGTCGCAGCGTGCTGCTCATCACGGTCGGATCGCGATGTGCGCCGCCGAGCGGCTCGCCGAGCACCTCATCGACCAGCCCCAGGGCATTGAGGCGCTCCGCGGTCAGATTCAGCGCATCGGCCGCTACCTCTTTCCTGTCGGCGCTCTTCCAGAGAATCGAGGCGCAGCCTTCCGGCGAAATCACCGAATAGGTGCTGAATTGCAGCATCAGCAGACGGTCGCAGACACCGATCGCCAGAGCCCCACCCGAGCCGCCCTCGCCGATCACGACCGAAACGATCGGCACTTTCAGTGACGACATTTCAAATAAATTGCGTGCAATCGCCTCGCTCTGGCCGCGCTCCTCCGAACCCACTCCCGGATAGGCCCCGGGCGTGTCGATCAGCGTGATCAGGGGCAGCCCGAAGCGCTCGGCCAGCTTCATGAGCCGCAATGCCTTGCGATAACCCTCGGGTTTGGGCATGCCGTAGTTGCGCCGCACCCGCTCCTTGGTGTCGCGGCCTTTTTGGTGCCCGATCAGCATGACCGGTAGGCCCTCGAGCCGGGCCAAGCCGCCGACGATCGCCATATCGTCGGCGTACATGCGATCGCCGTGCAGCTCGTGGAAATCACTGAAGATCGAGGCAACGTAGTCGAGCGTGTAGGGTCGCTGCGGATGGCGCGCGAGCTGTGTGATCTGCCACGGAGTGAGGTTGGCAAAAATCGATCTCGTCAGCGCGCGGCTCTTGGCGCGCAAACGTGCGATTTCCTCCTCAATGTTGACTTCGGTATCCGAGCTCACATGGCCGAGCTCTTCAATCTTGGCCTCAAGTTCGGCGATTGGTTGCTCAAAATCGAGAAAACTGACGGCCATCGGCGGTGTTATCGCTTAAGAATTGGTGCCGGCCCGAAGCCTACGAGCCCCGGCGGTGGATCGCAACCCTCAGCCGACCGCTTCAGTGGCCGCGATCTCGACCGTGTAGCGCAGCTGCACGCTGCCTGCGCCGAGCAGGCTTTCGAGCTGCTCGAGCAGCTCGCTGCTGGGCCTGATCTTCCAATCCCCGCCAAATGCCAGCGTGCCGCTGGCGGCCTCGGAGCGATAGCGCAGCAGCACGGCACATTGGCCGCCGCGGTGCAGTCCGAGCAGCGCGTGCAGCCGCTCCATCAGCTGCAAGTGCGGCGTACGCGGCCAGCACAGCACCAGCGAGCGCGCGAGCCGCTCGCGCACCGCTTCGAGCGCGGTCACCTGCTTGGCTGCAAGCCGCCACGCGTCGCTGAACTCATCGAAGCGCAGCGCACCCTCCACCTGTACCAGCGTATCTTTGACCACGATCTCGCGGTGACGCTGATACACCTCCTCGAACATCGTCACTTCCATGCGACCGCTGCGGTCATCGAGCATGAAACTCACGCGCGTCCCGCGCCGCCGTACCTCGAGAATGAGCCCCGCCAGCGTCACGCTGCGCGCATCCATATAGGCGCGCGCCGGATCGATCGGACCTGCGGGCCGCTCGAGCGCGAATTCGGCGATTCGGCCGGAGGCAAAGCAGCGCAGATCCTGCTCGTAAGGGGCGATCGGATGGCCGGTCAGGTACAACCCCAGTGTCTCGCGCTCGCCCGAGAGACGCTGCGAGGCGTTCCATTCCGGCATCGGCTTGAGAATCAGCGGTTCGTGCGCCGGCTGCCCGGACAGACCGAAGATGTCCACCTGTCCGGTCTCGCCGCTACGGGCGCTTTGCTCGCCGGAACGCAGCGCCTCATCGAGTCCGGCCATGAGCGTCGCGCGATTGGGGCCGAGCCCATCGAGGCTGCCCGAGCGGATCAGCGCCTCGAATACCCGCCGGTTCACACGCGAGAGGTCCACCCGCCGGCACAAGTCGGGCAAGCTCTGATACGAGCCGCGCGCATCGCGCTCCTCGGTAATGGCTTCCACCGCCGAACGTCCGACGCCCTTGATGGCGCCGAGGCCGTAGCGAATCGTGCGCTCATCGGCCATCGCAAAGGCATAACTGGAGGCGTTGAGGTCGGGCGGCTCAACTTTGAGGCCAATATGGGCGCACTCGTCGATCAGCGTGACGATCTTATCGGTGTGATCCATGTCGGCCGAGAGCACTGCGGCCATGAAGGCGGCCGGATAGTGGGCCTTCAGATACGCGGTCTGGTACGAGAGCAGCGCGTACGCCGCCGAATGCGATTTGTTGAAACCATAGCCGGCAAACTTCTCCATGAGATCGAAGATATGCGCCGCGAGGCGCTCATCGACGCGGCGTGCGCGCGCGCCGTCGACAAATACCGAGCGCTGCTTGGCCATCTCTTCCGGGCTCTTCTTACCCATCGCGCGCCGCAGCAGATCGGCGCCGCCGAGGGTGTAGCCGGCCAGCACCTGCGCGATCTTCATGACCTGCTCTTGATAGAGGATCACGCCATAGGTTGGCGCGAGCACGCTCTTCAATTCCGGATGCAGATAGTCGATCGCCGCCGAGTTGCGGCCGTGCTTGCGGTTGATGAAATCATCGACCATGCCCGATTGCAGCGGACCGGGCCGGAACAACGCGACCAGCGCGATGATGTCCTCGAAACAATCCGGTTGCAGGCGCCGGACCAGATCCTTCATGCCGCGCGACTCGAGCTGGAACACGGCCGTGGTGGCGCAGGACTTGAGCAACGTGTAGGTCGCCGCATCGTCCACGGCTAAGGTGCCGAGCTCGAGCGGCGCTTCGCCGCTGCGGGCGCGCCCGGCATTCACGGTCGCCATGGCCCAGTCCAGGATCGTGAGCGTGCGCAGTCCCAGGAAGTCGAATTTGACCAGGCCGGCGGCCTCGACGTCGTCCTTGTCGAACTGGGTGATGACATTGCCGCCGCCGGCCTCGCAGTACAGCGGCGTGAAATCAGTCAGTACGGAAGGCGCGATGACGACGCCGCCGGCATGTTTACCGGCATTGCGCGTGAGGCCTTCGAGTGCACGCGCCAGATCGAGCAGATTGCGCACCTCTTCGTCCTGCTGGTACAGGCGCTTGAGTTCGGGCTCCTTGCCGAGGGCATCATCGAGCGTGATGCCGAGTTCGAAGGGGATCAGCTTGGCGATGCGATCGACGAAGCCGTAGGGATGCCCAAGCACGCGGCCGACATCGCGCACCACGGCCTTGGCGGCCATGGTGCCGTAGGTGATGATTTGCGACACGCGATCGTGGCCGTATTTCGCCGCCACGTATTCGATGACGCGGTCGCGGCCTTCCATGCAGAAATCGACGTCAAAGTCGGGCATCGAGACGCGCTCGGGATTCAAAAAGCGCTCGAACAGCAGATCGTAGCGCAGCGGCTCGATGTCGGTGATACGCAGCGCATAGGCTACGAGCGAGCCTGCGCCCGAGCCGCGCCCAGGGCCGACCGGCACGCCGTTCTCGCGCGCCCAGCGGATGAAATCCGCCACGATCAGAAAGTAGCCGGCGAATCCCATCTGGCAGATCACGTCGAGCTCGGCGGCCAGCCGCGAGCGATAACGCTCGCTCGCCTCGAGGCTAAGCCCGAGGCTGGACAGACGCTCGGCCAGGCCTAGTTCGGTCTCAGTGCGCAAAAACTCATTCGGCGTGTTCCCGGCCGGCACCGGATAGTCGGGCAACCGCGCCTGCCCGAGCGTGAGGCGCAGACTGCAGCGGCGCGCGATCTCGACCGAATTGGCGAGCGCCTCGGGCAGATCGGCGAACAGTGCTTTCATCTGCTGGGGGCTGCGCAGATATTGCAGCCGGTGATAGCGCCGCGGCCGCGCCGGGTCGGCCAGCTGGGTGCCCTCCTGGATGCAGACGCGCGCCTCATGCGCCTCGAAGTCCACAGGCGAAAGGAAGCGCACGTCGTTGGTCGCCACCACCGGCACGCCGCGCCGCGCCGCAAGCCGCGTCGCGGCCGGCAGGTACTGGTGCTCCTCGGGTCGACCGATCCGCTGCAGCTCGATGTAAAAGCGGTCGTCGAACAACTCGAGCCAGTAGTCGAGCAGCAGCTGCGCGGCCAGTTCGCGCTGACGCAGCAGCGCTCGACCGATATCGCCCTCCGCGGCGCCGGACAGTGCAATCAATCCAGCCGTGTTGGTCCGCTCGAACCAGCGCCGATCCACCAGCGGCATGCCATTGCCGCTCTGGCCTTCGAGATAGGCGCGGCTGACCAGTCGCGCCAGATTACGATAACCAACGGAATCCTGACACAACAGTGTCAGGCGCGAAGCGCCCTGCTTCTCCTCCGGTTCGCGCAACTGCAGATCGACGCCGATGATCGGCTGTACACCGCGCTCGAGCGCGGCACGATAGAACTTGACCATCGCGAACAGGTTGCATTGATCCGTGACTGCGACCGCGGGCATACCCTCGGCCGCGACCGCATCGATAAGCGCGGGCACGCGTACCACGCTGTCGATCAGCGAGTATTCGGTGTGCAGCCGCAGATGGACGAATGTCGATTTCATCGCGAGTCCCGTACCTCAATCGAACTCGACCGAGGCCGCAGATTCGCAGAGCCGCATGCCTTCCGGCAAGCCGCCAAATGGCAGCTCGCCGGACAACCAGCTGCGCAGCGGGTTGAAGCTGCGGCGATGGATCGGCGAGGGACCGAGGCGCGCCAAGGCGATCAGATGCGCGCGCGTCGCATAGCCGAAGTGCGTCGCCAGGCCATAGCCTGGGTAGGTTTGATCCAGGCGCGTCATCAAGGCATCGCGGTGGGTCTTGGCGATGATCGAGGCGGCGCTGATGCAGGGCACGAGCGCATCGCCGCGGATCACAGTTTTTACCGTACAATTTCCAAAACAATCATGCAGTTGCGGCGCAAAGTTCCCATCAATAATAATTTCGGTGGGCCGCTCCGGCAGGCCAAGCAGTGCCCACTTCATCGCCAGCAGCGTGGCCTGCAGAATATTGAACAGATCGACTTCGCCATGATCCGCCTCAGCGACCGAAACGCCGATGGCCCGTTCACGGATGCGCAGCGCGAGCACCGCGCGCCGCTCTGGCGTGAGCTGCTTGGAATCGCGCAATCCGCGAATCGGTCGCTTCGGATCCAGAATCACCGCAGCCGCGACCACTGGGCCAGCGAGCGGGCCGCGTCCAGCTTCATCCACTCCCGCTATGAATATGCTCAATGCCCCAATCCCTCCCGGTCCGCTCGCGCAGCAATTGAAGCACAGCTGCCACTGCGAGCGCTGCGCCATCTTGCCGCAATGATTCATGAATGCTCTGAAATCGGCTCTGCAGGTACTCGCGGCGCGGCGCATCATCGAGCAATTGCTCGAGCGCGCGCGCCATGGGCTCGGGCCGCACGGCTTCCTGCAAGAACTCCGGTGCGAGCGGCTCGCCGCCCAGCAGATTCGGCAATGAAAAATACGGCAGCCGCACCAGCCGCAGCGCGCGCAGCAGCAGCGCCGTGACGGCACCGACCCGGTAGGCGACCACCATCGGACAACGGCACAGCAATGCCTCGAGCGTCGCCGTGCCGGAGGCCACCAGCGTGACGTCGGCCGCAATGAGCGCGGTACGCGCCTGCCCGTCGAGTATTCGCAGCTGCAGCGCCGGCTCCAAGGCGCACAGCGCTCGCTCGAACTCCTGCCGCGCCGCGGGTCCCGCCATCGGTGCGATGATCTGCAGCTTAGGGCGACGCCCAGAGAGCAGCGCCGCCGCGCGCAGGAACGCAGCTGCGAGCCGCTGCACCTCGCCGACACGACTGCCGGGCAACAGCGCGAGCACCGTGGAGTGCGAGGCCAGCCCTAAGGCGGCGCGCGCCGCGCCCCGATCCGGCTGCATGGCGATTTGATCAGCCAACGGATGGCCGACGAATTGCGCGCCCACGGCGTGCTCGCGGTAGAAAGCCGGCTCGAATGGCAGCAGGCAGAGCACCAGGTCGAAGGCGCGCCCGATCGTACGCACGCGGCCCTGGCGCCAGGCCCAGACCTGCGGGCTCACGTATTGCACCGTCGCAAAGCCGCGAGCCTTCAGGCGTCGCGCGAGCCCGAGATTGAATTGCTGATAGTCCACGCCGATAAAGACGTCCGGCTTGAGCGCGACGATATCCCGCACGAGCCTCGCGCGCAGCCGCAATAGCCGCGGCAAATGCGGCAGCACCTCGAATAGGCCCATCACCGCGAGCTCATGCGCATCGGCCAGCGCCTCGCATCCTGCCGCGCGCATTTTCGGCCCCGCCACGCCGGCGACTTGGCATTCGGGCACGCGGGCACGCAGCGCCTCGATCAGCGCGGCCCCGAGCGCGTCGCCGGAGGTCTCCCCGGCAACGATCGCGACCCGCAGGCTGGCCATCAGCGGATCAGGCTGCGTTCCGAGGCGGCAATGAAGTCGAGCAGTGGCTTGAGCTCGGGCTGCGTGGGCGCCAGCGCGCTCATTTGCTGTACCGCCGCCGACAGGGGCAGATCGCTGCGATACAGGATGCGGTAGGCGTGGCGCAGATTACGAATCTGCTCGGGCGAATAGCCGCGGCGCTTGAGGCCTTCACTATTGATCGAGTGCGGCACCGCGGGCTGCCCGACCGCCATGATGTAGGGCGGCACGTCGCGCGTGACGCCGGAGAGGGCTGCCGTGAAAGCGTGCGCACCGATCTTGCAGAACTGGTGCACGCCGGTGTAGCCGCTCAAGATGACCCAATCACCAAGCTCCACATGCCCGGCGAGCCCGGCATAATTCACCATCACGATACTGTTACCGAGGGTGCAGTCGTGGGCCACGTGCGTGTAGGCCATGAACAGATTGTCATCGCCGATGCGCGTCAGGCCATGATCGGGTGAGGCACCGCGGTTGATGGTGCAGAACTCGCGGAACACGTTGCGATCGCCGATCACCAGACGCGTCGGTGCACCGCCGTATTTCTTGTCCTGCGGCGCGCCCCCGATCGAGGCAAACTGGAAAATCTTATTGTCCGCGCCGATCGTGGTCTGTCCGGTTACGACCACGTGCGGCCCGACCCAGCATCGCGGACCGATCACGACGTCCGGGCCGATCACCGTGAACGGACCCACCTCGACGTCGGCGGCCAGCCTCGCGCCGGCCGCCACGATCGCGCTCGCATCGATCACGGCAGTTCCCCCAGGACCGGTGCACCGTTGCCCGGCCTGAGGTCCGGCGCGATCATGATCTGCGCGTGGGCGACTTCCTCGCCTCCCGCCTCGGCCATGGTTGCCAGGCGCCAGATGCCCTTGAAGCTGCGCTCGAACCGGGCCCGCAGAATCAGCTGATCGCCCGGTTCCACGGGCTTGCGAAACCGCGCCTTGTCGATGCCCACAAAATAGAAGCGCGTGGTGTCGTCGGGAAGCTCATCGGCCGACAGGAACGCCAGCAAGCCGGCCACCTGCGCCAGCGCCTCGATGATGATCACGCCGGGCATGATCGGGCGGTGCGGAAAGTGCCCGACGAAAAACGGCTCGTTGTAAGTCACGTTCTTGAGCGCGCGGATGCTTTCGCCCCGCACGCACTCGAGCACGCGGTCGACCAGCAGGAACGGGTAGCGGTGCGGCAAGCGCTGCATGATGCCGTTGATATCAAGCGTGATCGCGTCACTCATCGTCCTGGTCCTGTTGGTTTTCGCTTTCGGAATGGGTGGTCTCGCCGGAGCGCGCGTCGCGGTCCGCGAGCAGCTTCAGTCGCGCCACGACCCGTCGCCAGCGACGCGCCGGTTCGATCGGAATGCCGTTTGAGTACACGCCCGGATCGCTGATCGAGTGCGACACCATCGCCATACCGGTGATCACCACGTCATCGCCGATCACAATGTGGCCGGCAAAGCCGCAGCCGCCGCCGATCATGCACCGCGCGCCGATGCGCGTGCTGCCGGAAATGCCGGTGCAGGCGGCGATCGCAGTATGCGCGCCGATCTGAACGTTGTGCCCCACCTGGATCTGATTGTCGAGCTTGACCCCTTCGGCGATGACCGTGTCATCGATTGCGCCCCGATCGATCGTGGTATTGGCGCCGATCTCGACGTCATCGCCGATCCGCACGGCGCCGATCTGCGGCACCTTGAGCCAGCTGGCGCCCTCGCGTGCGTAGCCGAAACCGTCGGCACCGATGACCGACCCCGGATGGATCAGCACGCGTGCGCCCAGTTGCGCACGCTGCGCAACCGTGACGCGCGCCACCAGTCGGCTGTCGGGGCCGATCTGCACCTGCGCCCCAATCAGACAGGCCGGCCCGATCAGGCAGCGGGGACCGATCACGGCGCCCGCGCCGATCACGACGTGCGCACCGACTTCGGCGCTGGCATCGATCTCGGCTGCCTCATCGACGACAGCGCTGGGATGAACGCCCGGCCTTAGCGGTGGCTCCGGGTACAGCAGACCGGCGATGCGCGCGAACAGCGCATGCGGGTTGGGGCTGATCAAGGCCGGCGCGGGACAACTCGCGGCGCTGCGCGCATCGAGCACGACGGCCGAAGCGCGGGTCTGCGCCAGCTGCCAGGCCAGTTTCGGATTGGACAGGAAGCTCAAAGTGCCGGGGCCGGCAGAGCTCAGCGGCGCCACGGCATCGATGTGCACGTCCGGATCTCCGCGCAGCTCGCAGCCGAAACGCACGGCGAGCTCACCGAGCGCAATGCTCATGACCCAAGCCTGGACGCTGCTACTTGCCTTTCGGCGGGGTTGCGGGCTTCGGCGCCCCCGAAGCGCCGGAACTCGAGCCGCCGGCGGGAGCGCGCACCCCGTGTGCCTGCAGCGCCGCGAGCACCTGCGGCGTGATATCGAGCGCGGGGCCGGCGAAAATGACCCCGTCGGCGAGCACCAGGTCAAACTTCTCGCCCTGCGCATAGGTCTGAACTTCCTCGACCAGCGCCTTCTGCAGCTTGGAGAGCTCTTCGTTCTGCCGCGCGTTGAAATCGTCCTGGTATTCCTGGACTTTTTGCGACAGCTCGCGATTGCCGTCGCGCAGATCCTTCTCCGCTTTGGTGCGCTGATCGAGCGTCATGGTCGCCCCGTCCTTCTGCAGCGACTCCTCCTTGGCCTTGAGCGCTGCCTGTTGCGTCTGCAGCTCCTTCTGCTTGCCGGCGAACTCACCGCGCAATGCTTCCTGCGCCGCTTTCGCCTGGGGCGACTCCTGCATCAGCCGCGCATATTGCACGACACCGATCTTGAGCTCGGCCCATGCCGGTGCCGCGGCTGCGCTTAGAGCCAAAATCCCCGATATCACGACGCTCCACGATCGACGAGTCATGCCTGCTCCTGCTAAAACGACTGCCCGACCGAGAACTGGAAGCCCTCGGTACGGTCCGGGAAGTCAATGCTATTGCCATTGGATGCGTTGAGCGCGATTCCGTAGCTGAAGCGGAAGATACCCAGCGACGGCGCAAGCCATTGCACCGAAAGCCCGGCCGAATCCCGCAGGGCATGATAGCTGAAATTGTAGTTGACGGGGGTTTGGAGGTCCTCGCCGACGAACTTGGTGCCGTCATTCGAGAACACGTTACCCATGTCATAAAACAGGCTCACACGGGCGCTGGTCTGCCATTTCGCGGGCACTGGGAAAATCAGCTCGGTGCGCGAGACCGCCAGCATGTTGCCGCCGTAGGGGTTGCCGTTGGTGTCCACGGGACCGAGAGTGTCTTCGGTATAGCCGCGCACGGTATCGGGGCCACCGGCGTAGAAGCGTTTATAGGGCGGCAGGCCCGTAGTGCCGCCGATTCCCTTGCCGTAGGCCACTTGCATCACCTCGGAGAGCAGAAAGTGGCGCCACAGCGGCAGATACCCGGAGAACTGGTAGCTGCCGATGAAGTAGCGCACGTCGGTGCCGGGCGGCACGACTGTGAAGCTCACGGCGCTGCGCAAGCCGCGATCGGCGAACAGTGCGCGATTGCGCGAATCGTACTGCCAGCCGGCCGTCAGCTCGACAGTCGTGAAGCGTGAGCCCAGCAGCGCGGTACTGGTGGTCGTGGTGGTGCCATCGGGCTCGATGAACGTCGACACCGACTCGCTGGTATACGGGTGGCCGTTGGCATGCACCCATTGCACGGCCTGCAGCGCGCTGCTCGAGGCAAAGGTCAGCAGGTCGATGCGCTGCAGTGACGCGCCGGCGCTGATGCCCTGGAATTCGGTGATCGGGTAGCCGTAGGTCAGCCCCAGCGATATGTTCTTGGAGCTGAAGGATGAAGACTCCGACACGAACTGGGTCGAATCGCGGTAGCTCAGCGCTATCGTGCGCGACAGCCCGTCGACGCTGCGATACGGATCGGTCTGGCTGAAGCTGTAGATCTTGTTGTACGCCCCGGAATCGATGTTGAGCGCCACGAAATCCCCGCCGCCGAAGAAATTACTGTCGCTCAAGTTGCCGTTGAGCACCAGCTTCTGCGAGGCCGAATAGCCGATGCCGCCGCCGACGGTCGCGCTCGGCCGCTCCTTGATGGCAAAGTTCACATCCACCAGATCCGGCGATCCGGGCACCGGTTCGGTGCTCATATCAACGCTCTCGACGAAGGCCAGGCGCTGCAGGCGCTGCTTGGAGCGCTCGAGCGAGACGTTCGACAGCCATGCACCCTCGAGCTGGCGCAGCTCGCGCCGCAGGCTCTCGTCGTCACTGCGGGTCGTGCCGGTGAAGTTGATGTGGCGCACGTAGACCCGGCTGCCCGGATCGATGAATAGCGTCAGATTGACGATCTTTTTGGGCTCATCGATCTGCGGCACCGGTTCGACCTTGGCGAAATAGAACCCTTCCGCACCGAGGCGGTTTCGAATCTGCTCCTGTGTCGCGCTGATGGTCTTCTGCGAGTAGATCTGACCGGTCGCCACCAGCAGCAGCTTTTTCAGCTCCGCCTCGGGCACGATCATATTGCCGGCGAGCTTGATTTCCCCCAGCTTGTAGACCGCGCCCTCGCTGATGTTCGCGGTGATGAAAATATCGCTCTTGTCCGGCGCAATCGCGACCTGCACCGAGTCGATGCGAAAATTCGCGTAACCGCGGTCCTGATAATAGGTCTGGATCTTCTCGAGATCGCCCTGCAGCGTCTCGCGCGCGTAGCGGTCGCTCTGCTTGTACCAGGACTGCCAGTTCGGCGTTTGCAGCGAGAGGGTCGCGAGGATGTCCTGGTCGCGAAACACCGTGTTGCCGACGATGTTGATCTGGCGAATCTTGGCGCGGCTGCCTTCCTTGATGTTGATGTTCACGCGCACCCGGTTGTCGGGCAGGTTCTCGACCTTGGTGTCGATCTGCACGGCATACTTGCCGCGGCTATAGTATTGATCGGTCAGGTACTGCGTGACCTCATCGAGTGTCGAACGATCAAAGGTCTTGCCGGCCGCCAGGCCGACGTTGCGCAGGGATTTCTGCAGGTCCTCGGTTTTGATGTCCTTGTTGCCCTTGATGTCGACGCTCTCGAGCGAGGGCCGCTCGGCAACCGCGACGATCAGCACCGTGCCGTCGCGCCGCAGCTCCACGTCGCGGAAGAAACCGGTCGTATACAGCGCGCGCATCGCCTCGCGCACACGCTGCGCATTGAGATGGTCGCCGATATTCACCGGCAAGTAGTTGTAGACCGTGCCCTCGGAGATGCGTTGCAGTCCTTCGATGCGGATGTTGCTGACCGTGAAGTCGTTGTCCGTGCTCTGCTGCGCGAGCAATGCGGCGGGCATGGCCGTCAGCGCGAGCGCCGCGACGAGTGCGCGCGCCTTCGCGCGCCGGCTGCGTATGATCAAGGACGCTTCAGCCGAACTGACGCGAGATATCGTTGAACAACGCCACACCCATCAGCAGCACCAACAATGCGATGCCGAGCTGCTGGCCGATGGTCTGAAAGCGATCGGACAATGGACTGCCTTTGAGCCATTCGATGGCCTGAAACACGATCTGGCCGCCGTCGAGAATCGGAATCGGCAGCAGATTCATGAAGCCCAGCGCCAGGCTCACGATCACGAGAAAATACAGAAACGACGCCAAGCCGAGCGCAGCGGAATCGCCGGCGTATTCGGCGATGCTGAGCGGCCCACTCAGGTTCTTCATCGACACCTGCCCGATCAGCATGCGCCAGAACAGCCGCCCCTGCAGCGCGGTCATGTCCCAGGCCTCGACGTTGGCGCGCGCGAACGCGGCAGGCAGGGACAGGTGAATGCGCCGCAGCATATTCTCCGGATACGGCACCAGCGGCGGCTGCCTCACGTGGATGCGCCCGACGGTCTTGCCATCGTGCGTCTCGGCCAGCACTGGCACCTGCACCGTGGCCTCGAGAGCCTCGCGACGGTAGCGAATCGACACGCTCTGGCCCGGGTGCGCCTGGATGCGCGCGACCACGTCAAGAAAGTCGTGCACCGGATCGCCGTTGACGGCCAGGATCGCATCCCCGGCCTTGAGCCCAGCGTGGGCGGCCGGACCATCGGGCTCGACAGCGCCCAACACCGCCGGAATCGGCGGCTCGTAGAACCGGATCCCTAAGCCGCCCATCAGCGCCGAGGGCTCGGTGAGCCGGCGACGCTCGGCCGGGTCTGGAATCGCCAAGGTGCTGGGCCGCAGCGCACCATCCTGCCCGCGGACAGCCAGCGTGATCGCAGCGCTGTCGCTGACGGCATCGAGCAGATCCAGCAGCACATCGCGCTGTGATTTCACCGCATGCGCGTTGATCGCCACGATCTCATCGCCGGCGTGCAATCCGCCCCGGCCCGCAATCGTATTGGCCTCGATATCCCCGAGCACCGGCCGCACCTGGGCGATACCGGACATCAGCAGAATGCCCGTCAGCAGCAGCACCGCGAATATGATATTGAAGGCCGGACCGGCCAGCAGCACGGCGATGCGCTGCCAGTGCGGGCGGCGGTTGAAGGCGCGCGGCAGCTCCTCGGGGGCTACCGGCCCTTCACGCTCATCGAGCATCTTGACGTAGCCGCCTAGCGGCACGGCAGCAATGATGTACTCAGTCCGGTCAGCGCCGCCCACCCGGCTCCAGAGCGTCTTGCCAAAGCCCACCGAGAAGCGCAGCACCTTGAAGCCGAGTCGCCGTGCGACCCAGAAATGGCCGAATTCATGCACCGTGACCAGCAGGCAGACCGCGACGATGAAGGCGAGCAGATGCCAGGCTACGCTCATATGTGCACGCTCTGACCGGCCGTGCGGCGCACAACGAACTCGGACGCCAGGGCCCGAGCCTCGCCATCCGCTGCTAGAACCGCTTCGAGTCCCGTCATCGCTCCCCCTCGTACCCTGCCCATGACTGATTCAATGACTGTCGGAATATCCCCAAAGTTCAATTGCTTGTCGAGGAAGGCCTGCACGGCGATCTCGTCGGCGGCGTTCAGACTCGCACAACTGAGGCCGCCGAGCCTAGCGGCTTCCTGCGCGTGGCGCAGGCAGGGGAAGCGCTGCGGATCAGGGGCGAGAAAATCCAGCCGCGCCGATCGCACCAGATCCAGAAATTCTACACCGGCCGCCATGCGATGCGGCCAAGCCAGCGCCTGGGCGATCGGCACCCGCATGTCCGGCGATGACAGCTGCGCCAGCACCGAGCCGTCCTCGTATTCGACCAGCGAGTGCACCAGGCTTTGCGGGTGCACCACGATGTCGATATCGCACGGGGCCATTCCAAATAGCACGCCGGCCTCGATCAGCTCGAGGCCTTTGTTCATGAGCGTCGCGGAATCGACCGAGATCTTGCGTCCCATGTTCCAGCGCGGATGGGCACAAGCCTGCGCCGGCGTCGCGCGTGCGAGCGCCTCGGCGGTCCAATTCAGAAACGGCCCGCCGGAGGCCGTAAGCATCAGGCGTCGCACGCCGCGGGGCGCGACCCCGGCCTGAAAGCCCGCCGGCAGGCACTGGAATATGGCGTTGTGCTCGCTGTCGATCGGGATCAACTGCGCGCCCGAGCGCTGCACCGCCGCTATGAGCAGTGCGCCGGCCATGACGGCGGATTCCTTGTTTGCCAGGAGCAGCCGCTTGCCGGCCGCGGCGGCCGCCAACGTCGAGGCGAGACCGGCAGCGCCGCTGATGGCCGCCATGACATAATCCACCTCGGACTGCGTCGTCAGTTGTGCGATCGCCGCGGCGCCCGCGACCACGCGCGTGCGGCAGCCGCTCTGGCGCAGTTGCTGCTCCAGCGCCTGCGCCGCCGCCTCGGACTCCATGGCTGCCCAATCCGGCTCGAAACGCCGGCACTGCGCCAGCATGAGCTCGACATTGCTGCGCGCGGCCAGCGCGACCACGCGAAAGCGATCGCGATGCAGCGCCAGAACATCCAGCGTGCAGCAGCCCACGGTTCCGGTCGAGCCGAGCACCACCACGCCGATGTCGCTCATGCGCCCACCCCAAGCCAGATCAGCCCCAGCGCCATCACGGGCGTGGCCGCAGTGACGCTGTCGATGCGATCGAGGACGCCGCCATGCCCGGGAAAGAGCCGGCCGCTGTCCTTGAGATGCACGTGCCGCTTGAGCAGGCTTTCGGTCAGATCCCCAATCACCGAGAAGCCGGCCGCGGCCAGGCACAACGGCACGAAGCTCAGCGGCGCCAGCCGAAACCACGCCGCACCGCAGGCGGCTGCCGCCAGCGCCAGAAGCATTCCACCCATGACGCCCTCCCAGGTCTTGTTCGGTGACACGCGCGGGGCCAGAGGCAGCCGGCCGAACTGCCGACCGGCAAAAAAAGCCCCGGTGTCGGCCGCAAAGCTTAGCGCCAAAATGAACAGCGTCCACTGCGCGCCGTTATGCCAGAGCGTGTCGATATGCACCAGCGCGAACCAGGTCGGCAGCAGCGCCAGGGCGCCGGCAAGCGCCGCGACAACCCGCCCCACCCGCTGCGGGGCGCCCACGATCCACAACAGCGCCAGCACCCACCAGGCGCTGGCAATAGACATCGTCCAGACAAAGCGCTTGAGCTCGAGCGTCCAGTACACGCCGGCCACGCCGGTCAGCAGCAGCAGCAGCACATAGAGCACTCGCCATCGTACGCTGACGGCCAGAAAGGCCGACCATTCCCATGCCCCTATCAGCAGAATCACGCCGAGGATGGCGGCGGTGATGTTCGGGGGTGAAAACAGAATCGCCAGCACCAGCAGCAGGGCCAGTGCCAGGGCAGTCACAACGCGGGAACGCAGCATCGAACTGTGCCTCTCTCAAATCGGACCGGAGGCAACGCCGTGGAGCTGCGCTTCGGTGAGCCCGAAGCGTCGCCGGCGCGTGGCGAAGTGCGTTAGCGCCGTGGCGAAGCAGGCGGCGTCGAAGTCAGGCCAAAGACATTCGGTGAAATACAGCTCCGTATAGGCCAGGTTCCACAGCAGGAAATTGCTGATGCGCTGCTCACCGCCGGTGCGAATGAACAAATCCGGATCGGGCAGGCCGCCGAGCGCCAGGGCAGCGGCAAATGTCGGTTCATCGATCTCGGCGACCTTGAGCTCATGACGCTCGACCTGCGAGGCGAGGCGACGCGCGGCGCCGATGATGTCACTGCGGCCGCCGTAGCTCAATGCGATCTGGAGCTGCAGGCGAGCATTCGCAACCGTGGTCTGCTCCGAGTTTGCCATGCTCGCGCGCAGCCGCGCGTCGAGCTCGCCACGCTCGCCGATGAAGCGCAGGCGCACGCCGTTGCGATGCAGCTCGTGAATCTCGGCTTCGAGTGAGTCGACGAACAACGACATCAGGCTCATGACCTCATTGCGCGGCCGGCCCCAGTTCTCGCTGCTGAAGGCGAACAGCGTCAGCGCTCCGATCCCGTGCCGCACGCACTCCTCGATCACCATGCGCACCGGTTCCACGCCCGCGCGGTGACCGTCGGCGCGCGCATCACCGCGCGCACGCGCCCAGCGCCCATTGCCGTCCATGACGATGGCGATATGGCGGGGCAGCGGCGTCGACCCGCTAGCTATGGCAACGCTGCTCAAACCTGAAGAATTTCCTTTTCCTTGGCCGCCAGCTGCTGATCGATCTCGGCGCTGAAGCGATCGGTAAGCTTCTGGATCTCATCCTGGCCACGGCGCTCTTCATCCTGCGAAACCAGCTTTTCCTTGAGCATTTCCTTGAGATCCGCGAGCGCATCACGACGCACGCTGCGCACGCTCACGCGCGCGTTCTCGGCATCCTGTCGTACGACCTTGGTGATATCGCGGCGGCGCTCCTCGGTCAGCGGCGGCAGTGGAATGCGGATCACGGCGCCGGCCGTGTTCGGGGTCAGTCCAAGCTCGGACTTGTGGATCGCCTTCTCGATCGGACCGACCATGGCTTTTTCCCACGGTGAGACCACCAGGGTGCGCGCGTCCTCGACGCTGATGCTCGCCACCTGCTGCAGTGGCACGTCGGAGCCGTAGTAGTCGACCTTGAGGTGCTCGATCAGGCTCGGGTGCGCGCGGCCGGTGCGCAGCTTCTTGAGGTCGGCCTGGAATACATGCACGCACTTTTGCATGCGCGCGGCCGCGTCTTTCTTCAGATCCTCGAGCATAAGTCGCGTTGCCTTCAGTCGTTGGTCACGAGAGTGCCGATGTCTTCGCCGTGCATGATGCGCAGCAGATCGCCGGGACGGCCGAGATTGAACACCCGCAGCGGCAGGCGGTAGTCGCGGCACATCACGATCGCGGTGGCGTCCATGACGTTGAGCCGCTCGTCCAGTACGCGGTCATACGTGAGCCGCGGATAGTGCGTTGCGGCGGGGTTTTTGACCGGATCCTCGGAGTAGATACCGTTGACCTTGGTGGCCTTGAGCAGCAACTGGGCCTCGATCTCGATGGCGCGCAGACTCGCCGCGGTATCGGTCGTGAAAAAAGGATTGCCGGTGCCGGCGGCAAAAATCAGGGCGCGGCCCTTCTCCAGGTGTCGTATCGCGCGCCGGCGGATAAAGTCCTCGCAGACTTCATTGATGCGGATGGCCGACATCACGCGCGCCTGCATGCCCTGCTGTTCGAGCGCGTCCTGCAGCGCCAGCGCGTTCATCACGGTCGCGAGCATGCCCATCTGATCGGCCGTGACGCGGTCCATGCCGGAGCGCGCCAGGCCGACTCCGCGGAACAGATTACCGCCGCCGATCACGATCCCGACCTGCACACCGAGAGCCTGTACGTCGCGGATTTCACCGGCAACGCGCTTGAGCACCTCGGGATCAATGCCGTAATCGGCGCGGCCGAGCAGCGCCTCGCCCGAGAGCTTGACCAGAATGCGGCTGCAAGGCGCTTGGGTTTCGTTCATCCTGCCGGTTCCATGTTGGCTTGCGGCAAACCGCTTCAGTCTGCCATAAAAAAAACCCCGCGATCAGCGGGGTTTTCGAGCTTGGCTGCCTTACCTAGCGACCGCCTGCGGCGCTGACCTGCGCCATGACTTCGGCGACAAAATCCTGTGGCTTTTTCTCGATGCCGGCGCCGACCTCGAAGCGCTCGAAGCGCAGGACCGTGGCGCCGGCGCTCTTGAGCAGCTTCTCAACGCTCTGGTCGGGATCCTTGACGAACGGCTGCCCGAGCAGCACGATTTCATTGAGCGCCTTGCGCAGCCGCCCCTCGACCATTTTGGCGAGAATTTCCGGACTCTTGCCCTGCTTGCGCGCCTGCTCGGTCAGAATTTCGCGCTCCTTGGCCACGACCTCGGGCGGCACCTCCCCGGCACTGATATAGCCCGGGTTGCTCGCCGCCACGTGCATTGCCAGGTCATGCGCGAGCGCGGCCGAACCGCCTTGGATCGCCACCAGCGCGCCGATGCGCGAACCGTGCGCATAGGCACCGAGCACGCCGCTGCTCTCGAGCACCACGCAACGACGCACGCTGATGTTCTCGCCGATTTTTGCCACGAGTGCGCGCCGGCGCTCATCCACGCTCTCGCCGGCGGCGAGTTCCGCGGCCAGCAGCGCCGGTACGTCGACCACGCGACCGGCCAGGGTCAGGCGTGCCAGGTCGGCGGCGAAGTTGCGGAAATCCTGCTCGCGCGCGACGAAATCGGTCTCGCAGTTGATTTCCACCATGGCGGCCGCCCGGCCGTCGGCCCCGCGTTCGACCACGATGACCCCTTCCGCGGCCACGCGAGCGGCTTTCTTGTCCGCCTTGGCCAGACCCTGCTTGCGCATGAGTTCGGCGGCGGCGTCAAGGTCGCCGCCGGTTTCCACCAGCGCTCTCTTGCATTCCATCATGCCGGCGCCGGTGCGCTCACGCAGCTGGCGGACGGCTTCGGCTGTTACGCTCATAGACATAATATTCCTGGTCGTGATCAGGCCGCGCCGCTGCGCGGCCGGCGCGCCGGCCCGGCATTGCTGCGGCGCTTGAGTCCCATCGGGGGCGTGGCGCCCTCGGGGGTCTCGGGGGTGTCATCGAGCTCGGTCTCGAGCCCCGGCTCCTCGACTGCTGCGACCGCCGCGACCGGAGCGATGGCGGGTCGGCGCCGAGCCGGGGTTTTCTTGCGCACTGCGGCAGCAGGTCGCGTGCGGGCGGGTTTGCCGCTCTTGCGGCGCGGATTGCCTTCCTCGTCGAGCTCGACGAATTCGTCCTCGCCGACCGCTACCTGCGGCACGGACGACTTGCCCTCCAGGACGGCGTCGGAAATCGCCGCCGCGTACAGCGCAATGGCGCGCATCGCGTCGTCGTTGCCCGGGATCACGTGATCGATCCCTTCGGGTGAGCAGTTGGTGTCGACTACCGCCACGACCGGGATGCCGAGCTTCTTGGCCTCGTGAATCGCGATGTGCTCGTGGCCCACATCGATCACGAACAGCGCGTCCGGCAGCGCTTCCATGCCCTTGATTCCGCCGAGACTGCGCTCGAGCTTGACCATCTCGCGGCGCAGCTGCGTGGCCTCCTTCTTGCCGCGCTTGTCGAGCGCGCCGGAAGTGGCCATGTCCTGCAGTTCGCCGAGGCGCTTGATCGAGCCGCGGATGGTCTTGAAGTTGGTCAGCATGCCGCCGAGCCAGCGCTGGTTGACGTACGGCATCTGCGCACGCAGCGCTTCCTTCTGGATCGCATCGCGCGCCGAGCGCTTGGTTCCGACGAACAGCACCGTACCGCCATCGGCTACGATCTGCTTGATAAACGATGCCGCATCAGTAAATAGCGGTTGGGTCTTCTCAAGATTGATGATGTGGATCTTGTTGCGTTCCCCGAAAATGAATGGTTCCATCTTCGGGTTCCAGAAGCGGGTCTGATGTCCGAAATGAACACCCGCCTCCAGCATCTGTCGCATAGACACGCTGGGCATGAAAACTGAGCTCCTATGTCGGGTTGTGGCCTCCGCGCATCCCTGGTGACGATCCTTAAGCGGGACACTGCGGGGCTTGGGGCCAAGCGCAGATGCCGCGTTTCGGACACCCGGTCACAGGTTCGTGATGCGCGTGTGGATTGCGTTGCCAAAAAAGGCCGCGCTTTATACCATGAAGTTCCAGCCTGGACAATGCTTTAGGCACCCTCGAGACACCGCATGCTGCGCACCACACAGATCTCACTGAAATCGCCCGAGGAGCAGCAGAAGCTGCGCGTCGCCGGCGCCTTGGCGGCGGACGTGCTGGACATGATCGGCGAGCACGTGACCGCCGGCGTCAGTACCGATGAGCTCGACCGGATTTGTAACGACTACATCGTCAATGTCCAGCAGGCCATTCCGGCGAACGTCGGTTATCGCGGTTTTCCGAAGACGGTTTGCACCTCGGTGAACCACGTGGTGTGTCACGGCATCCCGAACGAGCGTCGGCTCAAGAGCGGCGATATCCTCAACATCGACGTCGCGCTCATCAAGGACGGCTATCACGGCGATACCAGCCGCATGTACTTTGTCGGCAAGCCGCCGGTGCTCGGGCAGCGCCTGGCCGAGGTGTGCAAGGATGCCATGTGGCGCGCGATCGAGCTGGTGCGTCCCGGTGCCCATCTGGGCGACATCGGCCATGCGATCCAGAGCCTGGCCGAAGGCGAGGGATTTTCGGTGGTGCGCGAATACTGCGGACATGGAATCGGCCGCGTGTATCATGAAGACCCGCAGATTCTGCATTACGGCGAGCCCAACGCCGGTCTCGAGATTCGAGCCGGAATGGTGTTCACGATTGAACCGATGATCAATGCGGGCAAGCGGCAGGTGCGCGTTCTACCCGACGGCTGGACCGTGGTCACGAAAGATCATTCACTGTCCGCGCAGTGGGAGCATATGGTGCTGGTCACGCCGAACGGACACGAGGTGCTGACGTTGAGCCCGCGCGCGGCACACTAACTGAAGGACGGCCATGGCGGTTCCCGATCCCACGGTGCTCGAGGACGCCCCACCCGAGGCGCCGGCGCCGCTCGATTGGCCGCTGCTCAATCGCCTGCCCGGCCTGCTCGCCGAGAGTCAGGGCGCGGCGGACAGCTGCCGCAACCTGCTCAAGCAGGCGCAGGAGGAGCTGCGCGCGCGCTTTGTCGATGAGGAGCCGGTCGAGGCCCTGGTGCGCTCGCGTGCGCGCTTCACTGACTTGCTGCTGCGCACACTCTGGCAGCAACGCTTGCAGAGCGATCTGGCCGGCCGCCTGACCCTGGTGGCCGTCGGTGGCTACGGCCGCTGCGAGCTGCATCCCTATTCGGACATCGACATTCTGGTGCTCGTTCCCGCACCGCTGGCGGAGAACGAGCGCGCCAGCGTCGAACAGCTCGTGGCTTTTCTCTGGGACATCGGCCTCGAGGTCGGCCACAGCGTGCGCACCGTGGCTGAATGCGCCGAGGAAAGCGCCGCTGACGTCGGCGTCATGACGACGCTGATGGAATCGCGGCGCCTGGCCGGCTCGGCCGAGCTGCTCGCGGCGATGCGGGTCGCGCTGGCTCCAGACCGGGTCTGGCCGGTACGCGAATTCTTCGAAGCCAAGGTGCGCGAGCAGCACGAGCGCCGCCTGAAGGCCAACGACACCGCCTACAACCTGGAGCCGAACGTCAAGACCGGGCCCGGCGGCTTGCGCGACATCCATACTATCGCCTGGGTCGCCAAGCGTCATTTCGGCGCCGAGTCGCTCGACGAACTGGTCACGCTCGGATTTCTGACCCCCTCGGAGTTGCGTCGGCTCAAGCAGGCGCAATCCTTCCTCTGGAAGGTGCGATTCGGCCTGCATGTGCTGACCGGACGGCACGAGGACCGGCTGCTGTTCGACTACCAGATCAAGCTGGCGCACAGTTTCGGCTACGAGGACGCCTCCTATACGCTCGCGGTCGAGCAGCTCATGCAGCGCTACTACCGCACGGTCATGGACGTGACGCTGCTCAACGAGCTGCTGCTGCAGCTGTTTCGCGAGGCGATCCTGAGCGACCGGGCACCGCCGCAGCCGCTCAATCCGCGCTTTCAGGTGCGCAACGATTATCTCGAAGCGGTCAATGAGGACGTGTTCGCGCGCATGCCTTCGGCGCTGCTCGAGCTGTTCGTGCTATTGCAACAGAACCCCCAGATCCGCGGCGTGCGCGCCGGCACCATCCGCGCGGTGGCGCGCAATCTATGGCTGATCGACGAGGAATTTCGCCAGAATCCGCGCAATCACCGCCTGTTTCTCGAGATCCTGCGCGCCCCGCGCGGCGTGACGCACGAACTGCGGCGCATGAACGACTACGGCGTGCTCGGCCGCTACATCCCGGCCTTCGGCCGAGTCGTCGGACGCATGCAGTACGATCTGTTCCACGCCTATACGGTCGATGCGCACACGTTGTTCGTGGTCAGCAATCTGCGCCGCCTGGCCATGAGCGAATTCGATCACGAACTGCCGCTGGTCTCAGCCATCACGCGGCAATTGCCGAAACCGGAGATCGTCTACCTCGGGGCGCTGTTCCACGACATCGCCAAGGGCCGCGGCGGCGATCATTCCGATCTGGGAGCGGTGGATGCGGAAGCCTTCTGCCTCGAGCAGGGCTTGTCGCGCTATGACGCCCGCCTGGTCGCGTGGCTGGTCAAGAATCACCTGCTTTTGTCGATGACGGCACAGAAGCAGGACATCGGCGATCCGCAGGTCGTCAGCGAATTTGCCCGCAAGGTCGGTGACGAGTCCCACCTCGATTATTTGTATGTGCTGACCTGCGCCGACGTGCGCGGGACCAATCCGAAATTGTGGAATTCGTGGAAGGCCGCGCTGTTCCATGAATTCTACGAGCGCGTCAAGCGTGCGCTGCGCCGCGGGCTGGAAACGCCGGTGGATCAGGACGAGCTCATGCACGAGCACCAGGACAGCGCCCGCGCGCTGCTGCGCGGTTCAGGCATGCAGCCGGCGGCGATTGAGCGCGCCTGGTCGCGCCTGCCGACGGTGTACTTCCTGCGCCATGCGCCCGAAGAGATAGCGCGGCATACCCGCGCGCTGGCCGCCGGCGAGGCCAATGCTGATGAGGCGCTGGTATCGGTCGAGCCGCAAAGTGAGCTCGGCACGACCGCGGTCATGATCTATGCGCCGCATCGGCGCCATGGCTTTGCACGCGCCACCGCGGTGCTCGATCAGCTCGGCCTCAACATTCTCGAGGCGCGAATCACGCCGGTCGGCAATGGCTTTTCGCTCGACTCATACCACGTCCTCGAGGAGGACGGCGGAGCGATCAGCGATGCCGAGCGGCGCGCTGAAATCGAGCACGCCCTGTGGGGCTCGCTGCAGCGGCCGGAGGAGGCGCCGCTCGCGGTGTCGCGGCGCGCCACCCGGCAAATGCGGGTATTCAAGACCGCAACGCAGATCATCATCAGCGTGGATGAACGCAATCACCGCTCCGTGCTCGAGCTCACGGCCGGCGACCGACCGGGATTGCTCTGTGAGGTCGGCAAGGTCCTATGGGAAGAGCGCGTGGATCTGCACGCCGCCAAGATCAGCACGCTCGGCGAGCGCGCGGAGGACGTGTTCTACGTCACCGACCGGGCCCAGCAGCCTTTGGATGAATCGACCGCGGAGCGCCTGCGCGTGCGTCTGACCGACGCTCTCGATCAACGTCTGACATGAATCCGGGGTTGGCGCGGTTGCAGGCGTATCCGTTCGAGCGGCTGCGCGCTCTGCTCGCCGGCGCCAAGGCTCCAGCGGACCTGCGGAGCATTTCTCTGTCGATCGGCGAGCCCAAACATGAGCCGCCGGCGTTCGTGCTCGAGAGGCTGGCGGCCAGTGTGCATCGGCTCGACAGCTACCCGGCCACGCGCGGCGTCCCGGAACTGCGTGCCGCGATGGCCGCCGCGCTGCAACGCCGTTTTCTGCCAGCCGCAGCGAGGCTCGATCCGGAGACGATGGTGCTGCCGGTCAACGGCACGCGCGAGGCGCTGTTCGCATTTGTCCAGGCCGTGGTCGATCCGAGTCGCGAGGCGCTGGTCGCGATGCCCAATCCCTGCTATCAGATCTACGAGGGAGCGACGCTGCTGGCGGGGGCTGAACCTTACTTCCTGAACACCACCGCCGAGCGCGGCTATGTGCCCGATCTTGATGCGGTGCCGGCCGCGGTTTGGCGCCGCGTTCAGCTGCTGTTCCTGTGTTCCCCCGGCAATCCAACCGGCACGGTACTGCCGTTGACCTATCTGCGCACCGCACTCGAGTTGGCAGAGCGTTACGATTTCATCATCGCTGCGGACGAATGCTATGCCGATCTGTATCTCGATGAAGCGCAGCCCTGTCCCAGCCTGCTGCGCGCGGCCGCGCAGAGCGGCAACAGTGCGTTCCGGCGCTGTATGGTGTTTCACAGTCTGTCGAAGCGCTCGAGTCTGCCGGGGCTACGATCGGGGCTGGTCGCCGGTGAGGCGGGGCTGATCGAACGCTTCCTGCTCTATCGCACCTACCATGGCTGCGCCATGCCGCTTCCGATCCAGTTGGCGAGCATCGCGGCCTGGAGCGACGATGAGCACGTGAGTGCCAACCGGCATCTCTATCAACAGAAGTTCGAGCGCGTCGTGCCGATTCTGCGGCCGGTGCTGCCGTTCGAACGGCCCGATGGCGCTTTCTACCTCTGGCCGCAGATCGAGGGCGACGACGCGCGCTTTACACGCGCGCTGTACGAAAGCACGCATCTGAGCGTGCTGCCCGGCAGTTTCATGGCGCGCGAGGCGCACGGCGAGAATCCGGGTCGCGGCCGCGTGCGCATCTCGCTGGTGCCGGATCTGGCGCAGTGCGTGGAGGCCGCCGAGCGTTTGCGTGGGTTTATCACGGCCTAGTCGCCCTGCAAGCGCGCGATGAAGCAGGTGTGCCACCGCGTGATGGAGTTGCTACGCAGCACCTTCAACATGGCATCGTGCCTCGTGCGCCGCTCGGACAGCGGCATCGCCAACGCTTGGCGCAGTGACAGGGCCACGGCACTGCGGTCGTAAGGATTTACCAGCAAGGCATCGACCAGCTCGCGCGCCGCACCGGCCATGCTCGAGAGTACCAGTACGCCCGGATCGTCCGGGTCCTGCGCTGCCACGAACTCCTTGGCCACCAGGTTCATGCCGTCGCGCAACGGCGTCACGACCGCTACGTTGGCGACGCGCAGGAATCCGCTCAACGTTTCGTGCGGGAAGTCCCGGTTGAGGTAGCGCACCGGCGTCCAGTCGGTATCCGCGTACTGGCCGTTGGTTTGACCCGCCGCGTGCTCGAGCGCATCGCGGATATCGGCGTAGGCCGAGACGTTGATGCGACTGAGCGGCGCGATCTGGAGGTATGTCACTTTGCCGAGCAGCTCCGGGGTTGATTCAAGCAGTGTTCGATAGGAGGCAAAACGTTCCACGAGGCCCTTGCTGTAGTCGAGCCGATCCACTCCCAGCATGAGCTTGCGCCCGAGCAGCCCGGCGATAAGACGCTTGACCTGCTCATCGTCGCGCGCCGCTGCGGCCGCCTGTGCCGCAATCGCCTCGACGTCGACCCCGATCGGAAACACGCCGGTGCCTATGCGTCGACCGCTCAATTCGATGTGCTCGCTGCCGATCACGGCCTCGTCGCGAAACACCGAATTGACGGCAGACTGAAAGCCCTCGAGATCCTCCCCGGTCTGAAAGCCCACCAGGTCGTACTGGCACAGATCGCGCACCAGCTCGGCGTAGACCGGCAGCACGCGCAACAGGGCGATGTTTGGATACGGGATATGAAGAAAAAAGCCCAGGCGCGCTCGCACGCCTTGCGCGCGCAGCAGACCTGCGAGGGGCATGAGCTGGTAGTCGTGAATCCAGACCATGTCGTCCGGCTCGATCAGACGCACCAGCGCGGCGGCAAACACGCGATTGATGTCCATATAGGCGTCGAACTCGCCGGCGTCGTAGCGGAACGCGCCTAGAAAATAGTGATGCAGCGGCCAAAGCGTGGAATTGCAGAAGCCGTTGTAGTAAAGCTCGAACTGCTTGGTCGGCAGTTCAATGGTGACGTAGCGAATGCCCTCCTTCTCGATGCTCTCGGGCTCGGTGGCGGGCGTCTCGCGCGTCGTGCCGCTCCAGCCGAACCAAACACCGCCCGATTGGCGCAGCGCCGAGAGCAGACCAACCGCCAGGCCGCCAGAGGATGTCGCGTGACCAGGAATCGTGATGCGGTTGGACACCGCCACCAGGCGGCTCACAGGGCATCTTCCCAGGAGCGCGAGAGCCGCATGGCGCAATTGACGATACCGACCATGCTGTAGCTCTGCGGATAGTTGCCCCACATCTCGCCGCTGGCCAGCGCGAGATCCTCGGACATCAGGCCCAGGCTATTGCGCCGCCGAAGCATTTCCTCAAACAGCGCTCTCGCCTGCTCGCGCGCACCCGTGGCCCACAGTGCACTGATGTACCAGAAGCTGCAGACGCTGAAGGCGACCTGGGGCGCACCGAAATCATCGGGCTCGGCGTAGCGCGCCAGGAACGGTCCGCGGCGCAAGACGGTGCCGATGCGCTGCACCGTGTTGACATACATCGGATCGTGCCAATCCAACACACCCAGCTCGGGCAGCAGCAACAGGCTGGCATCGACGCTGTCGCCATGAAAAGCTGTCGTCAAGCTGTTGAGCGCCGGGGACCAGGCAGACTGCCGGATTTGCTGCCCCATGCGCGTGGCATGGTCGCGCCAATACTGTTCGCGGTCGCCGATGTTCAGACGGGCGGCGATCCGCGCCAGACGGTCGGCTGCGGCCCAGCTCATGGCCGCGGAAAAGGTGTGCACCGCGGTGTGGCCGCGATACTCCCAGATGCCGGCATCTGCGTGCCCGAACGCCGCGATGGCCTGCTCGCCCAGCGGCTCCAGACTCGCAAACAGGGCCTGGGTGCCCGGCCGCACCAGACGCTCATCGAAAAGCTCTGCGTGACCGCAAGGATGGCCGCGCCATACACGTCCAATTGCACCTGCACATAAGCGGCGTTGCCAACGCGCACAGGTCCCATGTCGCGATAGCCGGGCAGATGGCGTATCACGATCTCATCGAGGCTGACGCCGCCGTCGATGGCGTAGCACGGCTGCAGTCGCAGCGGCGGCGTGGCGGTGAGATTCTGAATGAAGCGAATGTAGCCTTCCATGGTGCGCGTGGCGCCCAGGCGGTTTAGGGCCTGGATCGTGAAGTAGGAGTCGCGGACCCAGCAAAAGCGGTAGTCCCAGTTGCGTCCGCTGTTGGCGCTCTCCGGTATCGAGGTCGTGATCGCGGCGATGCTGGCGTTGGTCGTGACTCGCAAATCGAAGTCGAGTCCGACAAAGCGGATGTGGTGCGAGCCGCCGATCATGCGGCGCGCACGCGCGCCATAATCCTGCGCTGGCGAGAGCACCGCTCCCTCGGCATCGGTCAACGTGGTCTCGAGGATTGCGGTGTTGCGCTCATAGGTCTGGCTGCATGAGACCTGGTCGAACAGTTCGACCGCCCAGCCGCCTTGGCGGGCCGCCGCACTTGAGCCGGCCAGCAGCGCGCAGAACACCGGATCGCCATCCAGCCGCGGCAGACAGGTCCAGACATGGGTGGCTTGGGCGTCGATCAGCGATGCCACCTGGCAATTGCCGATCAGGCCCAGCTCGAGACTCGCTGCAGCGCTGCTCGCCTTACTCAAGACTAGGCGATCTCGAGCAGCCAACGACGCAGCTGCTCCGGGTCGGCCAGGCGGTAGGTCGCGGCGCTCGGGGCTGGTTCGCCGACGCGCACACTGATGCCGCCAAGATGATTGACGACCTCGAAGGCGTCCTCGTCGGTGACGTCGTCCCCGGCGAAGATCGGGCTGCGGCCGCGAAACGGCTCCTGCTCCATGAGGCGGCGAAGACCGGCGCCCTTGGTCAGGTGACGCGGGCGGATTTCAACCACGCACTTGCCGACCAGCACGGCGAACGCGGGGCCTAAGCTGGCAACGACCAGCTCGGCTAGCTTGAGCACTTCGCGGCCGCGCTCGGGCACGCTGCGGTAATGCAGGGCGATCGCACAGCGCTTGTTTTCCAGCCGTACGCCGTGCACGTGCGCGATAGCTTCGCGCAGCAATGGCAGCGCCGTCTGCAACTCGGCTACGAGCGATTCGTCAATGACGACGCGCCCGCCGCTGACGCGGATTTCCCCACCGTGTACACCGATCGCCGGCAGCTTCAGCGGTTGGAACAGCGCGTCAATCTCTGCGACGCTGCGGCCGCTGACGAATGCCACGGCGCCATCGAGCTTGAGCCACAGCCGCTGCAGCAACGGCACCATCCAGACCGGCACCTCTACAGCTTCGGGGCTCGGCGCAAGATCGAGAATCGTGCCATCGATGTCCAGATACAGTGCGTGGCCGGCGAGGCTGTTGCGCACCTCGGGCTTCATGGGCGTCGCGGAGAGCGTTGGCATGACTCAAACCTAGCCAAGTGTCCCAAAGCGGGGCTGTAGGAACCGCCGGGCATGGCTGTAGTCAGACGGGCGGCGCACACGTCAGAATACTCTGACCGGAGCGCCACGCGCCAGTAGTGAAGCCATCGACACGATATGACTATGCACGAATTGCAGCAAGTGATCGACGCCGCCTACGAACGGCGTCAGGAATTGTCGAGTTCGACCGTCGATGCGCAGACCAAAGCGGCCATCGAAGCGGCGGTCGATGCACTCGATCGCGGCACATGCCGTGTCGCCGAATACATCGAGGGACGCTGGCAGGTGCATGCGTGGCTCAAGAAGGCGGTGCTGCTGTATTTCCGCACGCACGACAACGCCGTGATCGATGCCGGGTACGCACGCTTTTATGACAAGGTGCCGCTCAAATACGCCGCGGCCGACGCTGCGCTGTTCGCGCAACAGGGCGCGCGCGTGGTGCCGCATGCGCTGGTGCGCCGCGGCGCCTACATCGCGCCTAACGCCGTACTGATGCCGTGCTACGTGAACATTGGCGCCCGCGTCGGCGCAGGCACCATGGTCGACACTTGGGCCACGGTGGGATCCTGCGCCCAGATCGGCCGCAATGTACATCTGTCCGGCGGCGTCGGCATTGGCGGTGTGCTCGAACCGCTGCAAGCCGCCCCAACCATCATCGAGGATGACTGCTTCATCGGTGCACGCTCGGAAATCGTCGAGGGTGTCGTGGTCGGTGCGGGATCAGTGATCTCGATGGGAGTGTTCATTGGCCAGAGCACGCGCATCTACGAGCGCAGCACAGGCAACGTTCTTCAGGGCCACGTGCCACCCGGCTCGGTAGTGGTGGCCGGTTCACTGCCCGCCAAGGACGGCAGCCATAGCCTCTACTGTGCAGTGATTGTCAAGCGCGTCGATGCCCAGACGCGTGCGAAGACTTCCCTCAACGAACTGCTGCGCGATTCGGACTGAGCGCATTGCAACTGCCGTGCATTTGCACGACGGTTTATTGCAGAAATGAGAAATGCGTCGTGGCACAAGGACAGATTGCGCGCGCAGCCACTCCGCGCCAATCTGGCGTTAGACAGCGTCCTCACTCGACGGGAACTCCTGATGAAATACACGCCACAGCGCATTGCGCGGTACGCATTGCTATGCGCACTGAGCCTCGGGCTCGCCGAGCCAGCGAGCGCCCAGATCGCAGCGACGGTGGCATTTGCTGCCGGAACCGTCAGCGCGCTCGCGAGCGCCGGCGCTGCGTTGGTCACCTTGAATCGCACCGGCGATGCCAGCGGCGCCGTGATCGTCAGCTACACGACCATAGATGGCACAGCCGTGGCGGGGACCGACTACAGCGCCACCTCCGGCAGCTTGAGTTGGGCGAGTGGCGATTCGACGCCCAAGAGTTTCGTGGTGCCAATTGCGAGCACAGACCCGGGTAACCGGGCATTCAGTGTCGCGTTGATCAGCGCCTCTGGCGCCAATTTCGGCGCGCTCCTGGACGCGACTGTCGAGATCGTGGCGACGACGCCGGCTGCGCCGCCAACTGCCGCGCCTACCGTGGCATTCGCATCTTCCGGGTACAGCTCGGCCCCGAGCGCGGGCGCCGCGACAATCACGGTGCTGCGTTCGGGGAGTGCAAGCAGCCCGGTAATCGTCACGTATACCACCAGTGACGGAACCGCGCTCGCGGGCACCGACTACATCGCTACCACCGGCGCTCTGAACTGGGCCATCGGCGATTCCTCACCCAAGAGCTTCTCGGTGCCTATTGTCGCCACGGGAACGGGCAACAAGAGCTTCAGCGTGGCACTGATCAGCGCCTCTGGTGCAAATTTCGGCGCGCCGTTGGACGCGGCGGTGTCCATCAGCGCGGCCGGCGCGAGCGCACTGTCGATCAGTGCACTGGGCAATCACCTCGTCGACGGCAACGGCAACACGCTGCAGTTGCGCGGTGTAAACGTCAGCGGTTTGGAAGCCGGTTCGATCTTGGGGGCGCCGCATCCCTGGGACTGGAGCAACGTGGTGAGTTCCTCCGATTCGGAGCCCGACTGGTTGGCGATTGCGGCGTGGAAAGTCAACGCCGTGCGCCTGCCGCTCAACGAGGCCTCGTGGCTGGGCTTGACCACGACCGACGCCGATGGCAGCACGCGCTCGGCAGATCCGGGCGGCGACTATCAGGCCACGGTGATCAAATCGGTCAACGACGCCATTGCCGCCGGGCTCTACGTCATCCTGGATCTGCACTGGTCGGCACCGGCCGGCTTCTCGCCCAATGCGCAGAACCCGTTCATGGATAGCGATCATTCGCTGGCCTTCTGGACCTCGGTCGCCAACACCTTCAAGAGTAATCCGGCAGTGCTTTTCGAGCCCTTTAACGAGCCCTTTTTATATAAGCCCGGCGCCAGTTCCCATGGCGCATTTGCCACCGTCGCCGATGCCAACCAAGCGATCCGCGACGGCGGCCTGATCGCTGAAAATTATTTCACTACCATCAACGGTAACGCAGCGGCGATCAGCGCCGGTTGGCAGATCGTCGGCTACCAGGACGCTATCGATACGATTCGCGCCACTGGAGCCACCAACGTCCTCATTCTCGGCGGCCAAGGCTATGACAACGATGAGAGCTGGTGGACGCAATACCCGCCGAGCGACTCGGCGGGGCAACTCGCGCTGACCTACCATGCCTATGGTGGAACCTTTGGTTACCAGCCCACCGGCGGGAGCCCGCAATACACGGCCGCTCAGAGCATCGCGGTGCTCAATGCGCCCGGCGTGCCGGTAATACTGACCGAGGCGGGTGGACCGGTAGGTCCCGGCGCCGATACGAGCTTCATGAGCGCCCTGCTGAGTCTCGTGGACGCGCAAGGCTGGAGCATCACCGCGTGGACCTGGAACCCGTGGAACGGCGCCAACGCAGGTGCCAATACGTTAATTCAGGATATAACGAACTACACACCGACGATCGGTGAAGGCGAGGTCTACCAAAACTGGACGCTCAATCACCGCTAGTTCAGCCGTACCGTCCCGTGATGTAGTCTTCGGTGGCCTTGCGGCCGGGATTGGTGAATATGCGCGAGGTCTCGTCGAATTCGATCAGCTCGCCCAGATACAAGAACGCCGTGTAGTCGGAAACCCGGGCAGCCTGCTGCATGTTGTGGGTCACGATGAGCACCGTCACCTGCTCGCGCAGCGCGGCGATGAGTTCCTCGATGCGCGCCGTGGCAATCGGATCGAGCGCAGAGGTCGGCTCATCGAACAGCAGCATCTCCGGGCTGGTTGCCAGCGCGCGCGCGATGCACAGACGCTGCTGCTGACCACCCGACAGCGACAGCGCCGAGTTCGACAGGCGGTCTTTGACCTCATCCCATAGCGCCGCGCCCCGCAGGGCCTTCTCGACCTCCTCCTGAATGCGCAGCTGCGAGCGCACGCCGCGTATGCGCAGTCCGTAGGCGACATTCTCGTAGATCGACTTCGGAAAGGGATTGGGCTTCTGGAACACCATGCCAATGCGCATGCGCACTTCGATCGGATCGACCTCCGGCGCCACCAGATTCATTTCCTCGGGCAGCAGCATGATGCGCCCCTCGTAGCGCGACCGGGGCGTGAGGTCGTGCATGCGGTTGAAACAGCGCAGGAACGTACTCTTGCCGCAGCCCGAGGGGCCGATCAGCGCGGTGACCTGCTTCTCGCGGATCTCGATATTGAGATCCTTGAGCGCCTTGAACTCACCGTAGTAGAAGCCCAACGCCTCGGCCCGAGCTTTGATCGGGGCCTTGAGCGCCGCCGAACGGCGGGTTTCGTCCACCGCCACCTGCAGCATCCCACGCCCGCTCGGACGGATCGGAATGACACCGGTATCGATGTCGGTGGCGGGCGGAAAGCCGGATATTTTGGAGCCCGACGCCATGCTTCTTACCGTTGGATCCATAGATGTTTCATACCCCTACACTACCAGAAGGTCCGCCACGCCTTCAGCCCTTGAAGGCGTGCAGCTCCTTTTCGATCTCCTCGATCTTGGTGTGGCGCACATCCTTGCCGTGCACGAGGTAAATCAGATATTCGCAGACGTTCTTCGCATGATCGCCGATGCGTTCGAGCGAGCGCACCACCCACATGATATCGAGCGCGCGCCGGATCGTGCGCGGATCCTCCATCATGAAAGTAATGCTCTGGCGGTGAATGGCTTCGTATTCCTCATCCACGGTGCGGTCGCGGCGCACGACCGCGAGCGCCAGCTCGGTGTCGAGCCGGGCGAAGGCATCGAGCGTGTCGTGCAGCATTTCGATGACCAGCTCGCCGAGATTGCGCACCTCCCGGTAACGGCTGTCGGGGCGCTCCCGCAGCGCCAGCCGCGCGGCGATGGCCGCAATTTTTTCGCCCTCATCGCCGATGCGCTCCAGATCCGTGATGGTCTTGAGGATCGTGATGATCAAGCGCAGATCCGAGGCGGTCGGGCCGCGCGTGGCGAGGATACGACTGCAATCCTCATCGATCGAGCGCTCGAGCTGATTAACCTGCAGCTCCTCCTGCGCCACGCGCACGATCATGCGGGCATCGGGCTCGGTGATGCCGCCGATCGCCTGGGTCAGTTGCCGCTCGACCAGCCCCCCCATCTCCAGCACGCTGCTGCGCAGCCGCTCGAGGTCTTCGTTGTAGCGGCTGGAAATGTGGTGGCCGAGGCCTTCCGTACTCATCCGCCAATGGTATACGGTCTTGCGTGACAGATTCGTGTCAACCGTTGCCGATGCCGCCCCCACCTGCGTATAAGGCGCCGAACCCTAAGGCCGCGAAGGAATTCCCATGTCCGCGACGCTGGAATTGACCCAGGAACTGATCGCCCGCGCCTCCGTGACGCCCTCCGACGAGGGTTGCCAGGAACTCATGGCCAGCCGATTGGCGCGCGTCGGCTTTCGGGTCGAGAAGCTGCGCTACGGCAACGTCGACAATCTCTGGGCGCGACACGGCCATGCCGGCCCGGTGCTGTGTTTCGCCGGACATACGGACGTGGTTCCGACCGGACCGCTCGAAGAATGGCACTCGGATCCGTTCAAGCCCACGATCCGCGACGGTTTGCTCTACGGCCGCGGGGCCGCGGACATGAAAAGCGGACTCGCGGCCATGGTCACCGCCACCGAGGATTTCATCGCTGCGGATCCCGACCACCGTGGCGCGCTCGCCTTTCTGATTACCAGCGACGAGGAAGGCCCTTCGGTCGACGGCACCAAGCGTGTGGTCGAAACGCTGCGCGAGCGCGGCGAGCGCATCGACTGGTGCATCGTCGGTGAGCCCTCCAGCGAGAACAGCATCGGCGATACCATCAAGATCGGTCGCCGCGGCTCGCTGTCGGGGCGCCTGACGGTGCACGGCGTGCAGGGTCATATCGCCTATCCGCAGCTGGGCGAGAACCCCGTGCATAGCTTCGCCCCGGCGCTGGCCGAGCTGGCCAGCCGGGTGTGGGACCGGGGTAATGAGCACTTTCAGCCCACGAGCTTCCAGGTCTCAAACCTGACCGCCGGGACCGGCGCACCCAATGTCATCCCCGGGGAGCTCAAAGCGCGGTTCAACCTGCGCTATTCGCCGGTACAGACGCTCGATGCGCTCAAGCGCACCGTCGAGGAGATCCTGAGGCGTCATCAGGTCCGGTACACGCTCGAATGGTATGTCTCGGGTGAGCCCTTCTATACCGCGCCGGGAGCGCTATCGAGCGCGGTGAGCGCTGCGGTACGCGCGGTCACGGGAGCGCAGCCGATTCTCTCGACCGGCGGCGGCACCTCCGACGGGCGCTTCATCGCACCCATGGGCGCGCAGGTCGTCGAGCTCGGCGTCATCAACGCCAGCATTCACAAGGTCAATGAATCGGTGCGCATCGAGGACATCGATACGCTGCACGCCATGTACCTCTCATCGCTGCGCAATCTGCTGACTTGAGCCGCGCAGCCGGGGAAAATTGGCGTAGGCCCCCAGGGCGCCCAGACCCGCCGCGGCGATCAGCACCCAGCCGGGCATGGACAGCCCGAGGAACGTCCAGGTGACCCTGGCGCACTCGCCGGATCCGCTGAGCACTTTGCGTATCACGTCGGTGAGCGGGAATACCTCGAGCATGTAATTGAGCGTGGCGCCGCAGGACGGCACGGCACCCTCGGGCAGATGCTGGATCCAGAGGTGGCGCGCGGCCACACCTATGGTCGCAATCGCGGCCAGCAGCAGCAGGCTGCCGTACACGCGTGCGCCGGTCGGTTTGGGGTTCTGCAGCGTCGCGAGCAGAAACAGCACGCCGGACGCGGCGATGCCGACTCGCTGGAAGATGCACAGCGGACAGGGTTCAAGCCCGAGCGCGCTCTGCGCGTACCAGGCATAGCCCAGCAGCCCGAGGCAGGCGAGCAGCCCGAGCCCGTTCAGCGCGCGCTTAGGGCTCAACGCTGGCGGGCCGAGCGCTCGGCGAGCTCGCGTTCGATGTGATCGAGCGAGGTGTGGCGAACATCCTTGCCGTGCACCATGTAGATCACGTACTCGCAGATGTTCTTGGCATGATCGCCGATGCGCTCGAGCGAGCGCACCACCCACATGACATCGAGTCCGCGCCGGATCGTGCGCGGATCCTCCATCATGAACGTGATGCACTGGCGCTGGATCGCCTCGTACTCCTCATCGACCACGCGGTCCTGCCGGCAGGTCTGGAGCGCAGTATCGGCGTCGAGCCGCGCGAAGGCATCGAGGGTATCGTGCATGAGAATCTGCACCGTGCGTCCGAGATGCTTGACCTCGCGGTAGCGGTTGGCGGGACGCTCGATGGTTGCCAGGCGGGCAGCGATTTGGCCGATCTTCTCGCATTCATCGCCGATACGCTCAAGGTCCGTGATGGTCTTGATGGTCGCGACGATCATGCGCAGGTCCCCGGCCGCGGGCGCGCGCGTCGCCAGGATGCGGCTGCACTCCTGGTCGATCGAGACTTCCATGCTGTTGACTTTGTAGTCATCCTGCGCCACCGAGCGTCCGAGCGCGCTGTCGCCGTCCACGAGCGCCGTGAGGCTGCGCCCGAGCTGCTCCTCGACGAACCCTCCCATCGCCAGCACCTTGGTGCGAACGCGCTCGAGTTCCTCGTTGAAACGCTTGGAGGTGTGGTGCGTGAGATCAGCGGCTTCCATGATAGCCTCGCAGTGGCGACGCCGAACAGCGGCGCGGCGCTCGCGCACAATATAACGCAAGCCCCGAGCATTGCACGCGATGCGCGTCGCACGCTTATGAAATATTCAAGCCGCGCGCTCCACGCGCTCGTTCGGAAAATGACAGGTAAAATTGCTGCCGCGACCTTCCTGACTCTCAATGGAAAGCTGCGCGCCGTGTCGTTGCAGCACATGCTTGACGATGGCGAGCCCCAACCCTGAGCCGCCGGTCTCGCGGCTACGGCCGGCATCGACCCGATAGAAGCGCTCGGTGAGTCGTGGGATATGGTCCGCGGCGATGCCGATGCCGGTATCGACCACCGAGAAGTGGCCGCCCTGATCATCGGTCCACCAACGCATCTGCAGCGAGCCCTCGGACGGGGTGTACTTGGCAGCGTTGTCGACCAGGTTCGCGAACGCCGAGTGGATCAGTTCATCCTCGCCGAGCAGTTTAAAGTTCGAATCCGCACGCACGAGCACCTGCTCGGGATGCACCGAGCGCGCCAGCACGTCCCGGCGCAGCTGCGCCATGAGCGCGACCACATCGATCGGCTCGGTCGGAGCTGCGCGGTCCGAGGCCTCCAGGCGCGACAGTTCGAGCAGGTCCTGGACGATCCCGGTCATGCGCAGCGACTGGCGCCGCATTTCCTGCAATGGACCGGCGATCGCCGGATCGATGCTGGGGTCCTGCGAGAGGGTCTCCAGATAACCGGAGATGACCGTGAGCGGAGAGCGCAGCTCGTGCGATGCGTTGGCAACGAAATCCGTGCGCATCGCTTCCAATCGCGCCTGGCGCGTCACATCGCGTACCAGCGCCAGCAGTTGGCCGGCCCCATAGGGCACGATCTGCATCGACAGATACTGCTCGACGCCTACCGTCGAGCGCAGGATCACAGGCAGCGCGTACTGCCCGCCACGCAGATAGCGTACGAACTCGGGCGAGCGCACCAGGTTTTCGATGCGCAGGCCGATATCGCCCTTGCCGCGCAGGCCCAGCAGCCGGGCCGCAGTACGGTTGAACCAGAGAATCTCGGCCTGTGGATTAAGCACCACGACCCCATCCGGCATGGCCGCGGTCGAACGACGCAGCTCCCGCAGCAGCCGCAGCAGCCGCTGCTTGTGAAACTGCTTGCGCCGGTACAGTCGCACGATCATCGCCACCAGATCGCCCCACGGACCGGCGATATCCGGGGCAAGCTCCGGTTCATCGCGGCGCAGCCAGCGCAGCACACGTAACAGATCGGCCAGATACAGCGCCAGATAGAGCGCCACCACCACGGCGAGGCCGGTCGAGGGGGCGCCGAACAGTGCTCCCACGCCCAAGCCGAGCGCCACGGCCACCGAGAGGCGCACGCTCAGGAATAACCAAACCGAAGAATTCATCTGCGCGAGGGCGCCGCTGTGGAGTTCTCAGGCCTCGGGTCGAGCCGAGAAGCGGTAGCCCGCGCCGCGTACGGTCTGTACCAATCGATCGTAGCCGAAGTCTTCCAGTGCCTTGCGCAAGCGCCTCACATGCACATCGATCGTGCGCTCCTCGACGTAGACATTCCCGCCCCAGACGCGATCGAGCAATTGCTCGCGGCTGTAGACACGCTCGGGATGCGTCATGAAGAACTCGAGCAATCGGTATTCCGTGGGGCCGAGCGGGACGGTGCGTTCACCGACCATGACACGATGCCCGGCGCGGTCGAGGCTGAGCTCGTCAAACTGCACCCGCTCGGTCTCGTCCTGGCCTCCGCTGCGGCGCAGCACGGCATTCACGCGGGCGATGAGCTCGCGAGGCGAGAACGGCTTGGTCATGTAGTCGTCGGCACCGCCATCCAGACCGGCGACCTTGTCGCCCTCCTCGGCGCGCGCGGTCAGCATGATCACCGGCAAATCGCGCGTGTCGCGCTCGCGCTTGAGCGAACGGGTGAGTTCGAGGCCGCTGGTATCGGGCAGCATCCAGTCGATCAAGATGAGGTCGGGCCGACGATCGGCGAGCGCGGCTCGTGCGGCACGGCAATCCTCGGCCTCACGCACCTCGAAGCCGGCGCGCTTCAAACCAAAGGCGATCATCTCGCGGATCGGCCGCTCGTCTTCGACGATTAAAATCTGCTTGGAAGTCATATTGTTGCAACCATGCGCGGGCACCTTAGGGTGCATTTGTTGCATTCAGATGACACATGGGTGGGATTTTGTCAGTTTCGTGAAGGCAGCGCTGCAACTTCGTCGCGCAGGTATACCGGCTGCGCGGTCTCGGGCGACACGGCTCGCGTGAGGCCCTCCTCGGCCGCGAGCTGGGCAACCTCGAGCGCCCGGGGTCGCAGATGCCCCCATACCGGCCCCAGCTCGACTCCCGGCAGCGCGCGTAGCGCCGGATAGGCCTCAAATCCCGATCCGGCGGCGCAGACGGCCGCGCCGATCCACTCCTCGGGCACTCGCACGGCTGCGGGGGCGCCGACCGCCTCGGCGGTCACCTCCCGGGCGACACCGGTACACTCGAAGCACCCCCAATAGACTTCGGCCATACGCGCATCCTGGCAAATCAAGGCGCGCCTGGGCGCGCCGTCCTGCCGAAATGCCTGCTGCGCGAGCGCGCGCAAATCCGAGATCGGCAGCAAGGGCACACCGGCCGCGAATCCCAGCCCCTGCGCGACCGCGACCGCAAGCCGGACACCGGTGAAAGCCCCGGGCCCGCGCCCGAAGGCGATCGCATCGAGACGATCCAGCCCAAGACCCGACTCGGCCAGCAGCTCCGCGACCATACCCAGGATCAGCTCGCCTGAGCCACGCGGGCGCCCGCACTCCCGAGTCAGGCAGGCGCCATCGATCCACAGGGCGGCGGAGCACAGCTCCGTGGCGGTATCCAGCGCCAGTATTTTCACGCGGGTAAGGAGCGGGGCTCACTGGCCGTGTGGACACCGCCGAGCTCACGCAGCAGCTCCAACACCGGCCCCTGCTCGCGCACGACCGCCATGGGCGGCAGGCTCGAGCGGAACACGCGTCCGTAGCCACGCTCGCTCAGGCGCGGGTCGCAGACCACCACCACACCGCGATCCTGCTCGCTGCGGATCAGCCGGCCGACACCCTGCTTGAGGGCCAGCACCGCTTCGGGCAGCTGATAGTCCTTGAATGGACTGGCGCCCTGAGACTGCAAATGCTCGATGCGCGCACGCACGACCGGATCCTCGGGGGAAGCAAACGGCAGGCGGTCGATCAGCACCAGACGCAGCGCCGGCCCCTGCACGTCGACGCCTTCCCAGAAGCTGGCCGTACCGAGCAGGACAGCGCGACCACTGGCCCTGAATCGGCGCAGGAGCTGCTCGCGCGGTGCCCTGCCCTGCACCAGCAACGGCCAGTGCGCGGGCAGCGCACCCTCGAGCATGAGTGCCGCCGCGCGCAGGGCTCGATGACTCGTGAACAGCAGAAACGCACCGCCGCCGGACGCCTCCAGCAACGGCCGCGCGGTCGCGACCACGGCGGCCGTATATCCGGGAGCCGAGGGCTGCGGCAGTCCGCGCGGCAGATACAGCAGCGCCTGGCGCTCATAGTCGAAGGGACTTTCGAAACGAAGAGTTGCCGCGGCCTGCAATCCCAGCCGGCTCGCAAAATGCGTAAAGTCTTCGCCCACCGCGAGCGTCGCGGAGGTGAAGATCCAGGCACTGTGATGGGCTGTGAGCAGTGCGCCGAATCGGCCGGAGATGTCATAGGGCAGCAAGCGCAGCAAAAATCCGCGCGCGTGGGTCGAGGCGGTGCGCGCGCCGGAAAGCGACTCGGGACCGCCGCACTCATCGAGCAGCTGCGCGAGCGCGGCGGCCAGCAGCTCGACGCGAACGGCACACTGTTCGAGCCCGGCGCAGGGCCCCAGCTCACGCAAGCGCCTGCCGCAATCGGCCAGCGCGGCCTCCAAGTCCTCGAGGCACGCGCAGCGCTGCGGTCCCAATTCGCGCCACGCCAGATGCCGCTCATCGCGACCCAGCGCCGCCAGGCAGGCGGCGAGTGCACGCTCGAGCGGCGCGGCTAGTTCCGCATCGGCGCCCTCGGCGCGCAGATCGGCGATGAGCACTTCGACCTGACGGCTACTGGCGCTGATGCCAAAGAACTCGCTGACCAGATCGGGCAGCTGATGGGCCTCGTCCAATATGACCGCATCGACGCTCGGCAGCAGATCGCCGAAGCCGTCCTCCTTGAGTACCAGGTCGGCCAGCAACAGGTGGTGATTGACCACGACGATGTCGGCTTCCAGCGCCGTGCGGCGCGCCTCGAGCACATGGCAGCGGGCGTACTGCGCGCAGCGAGAGCCGGCGCAGTTCTCGCGCGTGGAGCTGATTTGCGGCCGCAGCGGATGCGCATCGGCGAGTTCCGGCAGCTCGGCCAGATCGCCGCTGCGCGTGGCGAGCGACCAGTGGGCTATGCGCGCGAGCAATGGGTCGGCCAGCGCCGGCAGAACTTCGCCCTGCCGTCCGATGTTCTCGAACCGCGCCCGGCACAGATAGTTGGAACGACCTTTGAGCAGCGCCACGCGGGCGGGCCTGCCTAAGGCTGCCGCCAGCAGCGGCAGGTCGCGGTGATAGAGCTGGTCCTGCAGCGTGCGGGTGCCGGTCGAGATCATCACGCGCAAACCCGACAACAGCGCCGGTACCAGGTAGGCGAAGGTCTTGCCGGTACCCGTGCCGGCTTCGACCAGCAGCACCCCGCGCTGCTCCAGGGCCGCGCTGATGCGCGTGGCCATCTGTTGCTGTGCGGGCCGCGCGCGAAAGCCCTCGAGGGCCTGCGCCAGAGGGCCATGTGCGCCGAAAATGGCGGAAAATGCAGCCATATATAGATTATGCAACCTGTGCTGGACCGCAAAAATCCCGCAACATCAACGCCCCCGGTATAATTCAGCCGTCCAGTGCGCGCACCAACACCTCGAGGATACGTCATGGCGACCGCTCCCCACACCCTCGCATCTTTGTCCGATATCTCGAAAAATGTGGCGGACTGGGTCGCCGGCGTACGCGAGCTCACGCAGCCGGATCGGGTTCAGTGGTGCGACGGCTCGCAGATGGAGTTCCGGCGTTTGCGCGGGCAGCTGACCGCCAAGGGTGAGCTGCGCGAGCTGAACCAGAAGAGCTTTCCGAGCTGCGTCCTGTATCGATCCGAGCCCACCGACGTCGCGCGCGTCGAGCATCTGACCTTCATCTGCACGCGCTCGCAGGACGATGCGGGTCCAAACAATAACTGGATGGACCCGGCCGAGGCCAAGGCCAAGATGCGCGCATTGTTTCGCGGCAGCATGCAGGGTCGCACGCTGTATGTCGTGCCTTATTGCATGGGTCCGCTCGATTCGCTCTTTTCGCGCTGCGGCGTGGAGATCACGGACAGTGCCTACGTGGTGCTGAATATGGCTCTCATGACGCGCATGGGCCGAGCCGCGCTCGAGCGCATCGCGACCGAAGGCACGTTCGTGCGCGGCCTGCACTCGGTGGGCGATCTAAATCCCGCGCGCCGTTTCATCATGCATTTTCCCGAGGAATTGTCGATCGAGAGCTTTGGCTCGGGCTACGGCGGCAATGCGCTGCTCGGCAAGAAATGCCATGCGCTGCGCATTGCCAGCTGGCAGGCGCGCGATGAGCTCTGGCTTGCTGAACACATGCTGCTCGTTGGGCTGCAGAACCCTCGCGGCGAGACCCATTACGTCGCCGCGGCATTTCCCTCGGCCTGCGGCAAGACCAACCTGTCGATGCTGATACCCCCCGATTCGTTGCCGGGTTGGAAGGTCTTCACGATCGGCGATGACATCGCCTGGCTGCAACCCGGAGCCGACGGCCGGCTCTGGGCCATCAATCCGGAGTCGGGCTACTTCGGCGTCGCGCCGGGTACCAACGCCAAGACCAATCGCAATGCCTGCGAGATGATCCGACACGACACGTTATTCACCAATGTGGCGCTGACGGCCAACAACGAGCCCTGGTGGGAAGGCCTGGACGGGCAGCCGGCGACGGACTGGCTCGGGCGAGCCTATGACCCCAAGAACGGTCCGGCGGCGCACCCGAATTCGCGCTTCACCGTGGCCGCTACGCAAAATCCGGCCTACACCAAGGCCGCGGAAGATCCGCGCGGCGTGCCGATCTCGGCGCTGATCTTCGGCGGCCGTCGCCGTCAGCTCGCGCCGCTGGTCTACGAGGCCCGCAATTGGTCCCATGGCGTGCTGGTGGGCGCCTCGGTAGCCTCAGAAACCACGGCCGCCGCCACGGGCCAGGTGGGCGTCGTGCGCCGCGACCCGATGGCGATGAAACCGTTCTGCGGCTACAACTTCGGCGACTACTGGGGGCATTGGTTCAAGATCGGCGCCGCGCTCAAGAATCCACCGCGCATATTTCACGTCAACTGGTTCCGCCAGAATGCGGCAGGCAAATTCCTGTGGCCGGGCTTCGGCGAGAACCTGCGCGTTCTGTCCTGGATCCTCGATCGGTGCGCGGGACGGGGCGGGGCGGTCGACACCCCGATCGGCCGCATGCCGCGTCCCTCGGATCTGAACACCCAGGGCCTTGCGATCACTCCGGCGGCCATGGACGAGCTGACTGCGGTGCCCCCGGCCGCGTGGCGTCAGGAAGTTGCGGATCTGCGCGAGTACCTGCAGGGCTTCGGCGCACGCCTGCCCGCCGCCATGGTGAGCGAGCTCGATGAGCTCGAGCGCCGACTGCGCTAGCTGTCTTCGCAGACGAAGTGGATCGTCAACGGCGAGTCGCGATCGGGAATCCTACCTAAGCCGATCAGCCCTTCCCCCTTGATCGGCATGCTGTCACGCCGAACGAAGGCTTCTTCCTCGCCGCTGATCTGCACGAAGGTGCCGTTGGTACTCTGATCGGTCAGCGTGAAGCGATTGCGGCTGAATTCGATGCGCGCATGCAGCCGAGAGATCAGATTGCCTCGGATCACGATGTCATTGTCGTCAGCGCGGCCTATCGCCACGTGCGGCCGCTGCTCATCGAGGATCACTTCCAGTTCCTGGACCGAGAGGCGCAACCGCCGGGGCCGGCGCGCATCGCGCCCGTTCAGCGCAATCGCCGGCAGCATGCTGGTGACATCCTCGGTCTGCCATAGCACCTCGTAGAGCGCCACTTCACCGCCCTGTCCGCGAATGGTCGCCACGTCGATCTGCCGCACCGAGGCTCGCCACTCCGGCGACAGGCGCTCGACCGTCGCTGAAGTGGTAATGATCTGACCCGCCTTGGCCTGACTGGTCATGCGATTGGCCGTGTGCACGCTGGCGCCGAACACGTCACGGTTCTCGAGCACCACTGAGCCGTAATGACAGCCGATGCGGATCGAGACCGGCTGGCCCTCGACCCGCAGCTCGGTATGTGCGGCGATCTGCTTCTGCATCTGACCGGCGGCGTTCAAGGCGTCATCCGCGGTCGGAAAGGTCGACATCACTTCATCGCCAATCGTCTTGATGAGCGTGCCGTGGTGTTGCTCGGTGGCTTCCCGCATCACGTCGATGCAGGTCGAGACCATGTCGCGCGCTCGCAGGTCACCCATGGCTTCGAACAGGCGTGTCGAGCCGACCACGTCGGCGAACAGGATCGCAAGTTCGATGTCTTTGCCCATGCGATCCGGATCTTATAGGAGACTGCTGTCGCGCATTGGCGGAAGCTCGCTTAAGTTGCCGTAGCGTAAGATTATACGCAAGCGTCGCCGGGCCGCTACGCCGCGCACAGCGAGGCCGCCTCGCGCAACAGTTTGTTCACTTGGGCCGCCGCCTGCACGCCACCGCCCAGCGCGCACGCACCTTCCGACAAGCACTGCCGATAGCGGCGCGCTCCCGGTCGCCCTGCACACAGCCCAAGCATGTGCCGCGTGATCGATGCGACCCGCTCACCGGCCGCCACCTCCCGTTCGGCGTACGCGGCCATGCGCTCGAGCATGCTGGTCGGCTCTGCGGCCGGCCAACCGTCGTTGAAAACATGCCGGTGCAGCTCGCTAAGCACCGCCGGGCGGTGATAAACCTCGCGACCGAGCATGACGCCATCGGACCAGAGCAGCGCCGCCTCACTTTGCGCCGCGGTGCGCAGTCCCCCGTTGACGCCGATCCACAATTGCGGGAACTCGCGTTTGAGCCACTGCACGACCTCAAAGCGCAGCGGCGGAACCTCGCGATTCTCGCGTGGGGAGAGCCCACCAAGCACCGCCTTGCGCGCGTGCACGATGAAATGGTCGCAACCGGCCTGCGCCACGGTGGCGGTGAATTCCCGCAGGCGTGCGTAGTCCTGTTCATCGAAGCGCGCCAACTCAGCGCGTTGGCCGGATTCAGCGAGCACGCCGATGCGCATCTTCACCGTCACCGGCACGGCCACGGCGTCACGCATCGCCGCCACGCAGTCGGCCACCCGCTCCGGCGTCTGCATCAGGCAAGCGCCGAAGGCACCGGCATGAACGCGATCGCTGGGACAGCCGCAGTTCAGATTGATCTCGTCATAGCCGCTCTCGGCCCCGGCGCGAGCGGCGGCGGCCAGCAGCGCTGGGTCACTGCCGCCGAGCTGCAGCGCCAGCGGTCGTTCGTCCTCGGAAAAGCGCAGCAGACGCGCGCGATCGCCATGGACGATCGCCGCGGCCGTGATCATCTCGGTGTAGAGCCGCACGCGCGGGGAGAAGCCGCGCAGAAAGAATCGGCAGTGCCGATCTGTCCAATCCATCATTGGAGCGACAGAGATAAAATACTGCTGTGTTTTCATGCAATTATCGTACTATCTTTCGGTAATTCCTTCGCAGCGCGCGATCTCCCGCCCACGAAACCGGATCAGCACCAGTGATCGGCGCTGGCCCAGGAATTGATTCGCTCAGTTTATAGTCCCGCGGTGCATGCGCGGGCAGAATGATCGCGCAGGTGCGCCGCTCCAGCGGCGAGGCGGGAAGCGCGCTGTGCGTCTAACCGATCTTGAGCACCGATTCCGGCGGCTCCGGCTCGAGCACGGCGTCGCTCATGGCGCTCGGCAGACCCCCGGACCGCAACGTCTCGATCGATGCCGGCTTGGCGATGAAGTAGCCCTGCGCAAACTCCACGCGCAGCCGCTTGAGCTCGGCAAATACCGCGGCAGACTCAACTTTCTCGGCAATCGTCGCTATGCCCAGCGCGCGTCCCACGTGGCTGATGGCCTCCACCATGCTGCGATCGACCGCATCGGTGGTCACGCTGCCGATAAACTGGCCGTCGATCTTGAGAAAATCGACCGGCAGGTTCTTCAGGTAATGGAATGAGGACAAGCCGCTGCCGAAGTCATCGAGCGCAAAACGGCAGCCGCGCTTCTTGAGCTCGCGCATGAAATACACAGCCTCCGTCATGCTGGTAATCACCGCCGTCTCCGTGATCTCGAAGCACAGGCCGCGCGCGATGCACGGATCCTCGGTCAGAGTCAGCACGAAATCCAGGAAGCCGCGATCGCTGAGTGACATGCCTGACAGATTCAATGCGAACAGGAATGGCGGTTCATCGCCGGTGGCGTGCTCGCGCAGCGCCTTAACGGCCCGCTGCACCACCCAGCGGTCAATCGCCGCGACCATGTTGTAGCGCTCCGCGGCCGGAATGAACTCGCCCGGCAACACCAGCTCACCGCCATCGTCACGCAGGCGCACCAGCAACTCATAGAACGCCGGCAGAGCCGGTGAGGCGCTGCTGGTGGGCGTGATCTGCTGGAAGTACAGCTCCAGGCGCCCCTCATCCACCGCCCGTGTCACACGGCTGACCCAGTACATCTCTCGGTGCCGGCCCGACACCTCGTTCGAGTCGTACAGGTGCACGCGATTGCGACCCGAATCCTTGGCCGCGTAGCAGGCGATATCAGCCGCGCTCAACAGGCTGGCCGCGCTTTGGCTCTCGCGGGTGATCTCCACGACGCCGATGCTGGCACCGATACCGGTCGTGTTCTCCTCCCAGGTGAAGCGATAGTCACGGATCGCCTGACGGATGTTGTCGGCTATCTTCGCGCCCTGCTCCGCGGTACAGCTGCGCACCAGAATGCCGAATTCATCGCCGCCCAAACGCGCGATGGTATCCGCGGCGCGCACATGCGCCTGCAGCAGCCCGGTCACATCACGCAACAGGCGGTCGCCGGCCGAATGGCCGCAGGTGTCGTTCACGACCTTGAACTGATCCAGATCCACGTACAGCAGCGCATGCGGTCCCTGCTCCTGCTGCGCGCTGTGGAGCGCCTCGGCCAGCCGGTTGTCGAACTCGCGCCGGTTGATCAGGCCGGTCAGTACATCGTGGCTCGCCTGGTAGGAGAGCGCGCGCTTGAGCCGCCGCTCCTTGGTCACGTCCCGAAACACCACGACCGCGCCGACAATGTCGCCGCCACGATCTCGGATCGGCGCCGCCGAATCCTGGATTGCGATCTCCTGACCGAGCCGATTGAGCAGCACACTGTGCTCGGCGAAATGCACCAGCTGGCCTTCGCGCAGACACCGTACCAGCGGATTCTCGAGCTTGTCGTGCGTCACTTCGTCGAGTAGCCGCAGCACGGTGCCGAGGTTCTCGCCGCGTGCCTCCTCGTTGCCCCAGCCCGAGAGTTGCTCGGCCACCGGATTCATATAGTCGATGCGGCCTTCGCGATCGGTCGTGATGACCCCATCACCGATAGACTGCAGGGTCACCTGCGCGCGCTCCTTCTCCGCGAACATGGCCTGCTCCGCGCGCTTGCGTTCGCTGATGTTGGCCATCGTGCCCTCGTAGGCCACGACGCGTTGCTCGCCGTCGCGTATTACGCGTGCGCTCTCGAGCACCACCAGGCGTGAGCCATCGCGGCAGCGCAGCTCGAACTCGGCATTGCGGATCTCGCCGTGAAGCTGCAGCGAGCACTCGAACTCGGCGCGTTCGGCCGGGTTCCAGCACAGCACGGACAGCCCCCGCAGCGCGTAGATCTCCTCGGCGCGCTCGAATCCCAACATCTTGACGAAGGCGGGATTGACCTCGAGCATGCGCCCGTCAGCCGCGCATTGGTACACCCCTTCGAGCATCCGGTCATACAGGCTGCGGAATTTGGCTTCGCTGGCCCGCAGTGCCTCTTCGCTGCGACGGCGCTCGATGGCGATGCCGGCCAGGCGCGCGGCGTGCGACATCAGATCGACATCGCGCGCCAGCGGGGCGCCCGCCTGCGGGCGATAGATGGTCAAGGCGCCGAGCACACGCCCATTGGCAGTCTTGATCGGGACCGCCCAGGCGGCATGGAAACCGGCTTCGAGCGCGAGTTCGCGGCGACGCTGCCAGAACGCGTCCCGCTCGATGTCAGCGACCAGCACATGGCGCCCCAGGTAGACCGCGGCGGCGCTCGAACCGTTGCGGATATCGATCGTCAGGCGCTCTTCGAGTTTGCGCCAATGCGGCGGAATGCGCCGGCCGATCACCTCGGTGAAACTCTGCCCGTCGCCCGCCAGCAGACCGATGGTGACCGTGAAGCTGCCGCTGATCGACTCGATCAGGTCCGCGATCGACTCGAGCACCTCGGTCAATGGCGCATCGGCGGCGATGCGCTCGAACACATTGCGCTCGCCCGCCGTGATGCGCTCGGCGCGGCGCCTGGCAGCCACATCCGTAATGCTCGCTCGCAGCAGGTGGTCCGCGCCCGGCAGCGCCATGAGGCGCACTTCGGTCTCGACCTCGTGTCCGTGCGCGTTGCGATGCAGCCACTCGAACACCTGCGGCTTGCCGGCCGCAGCCTCATCGCACAAGTCGTTGAACAACTCCGCGGCGTCCGCCCCGCCGGCCTGACGTGAGGCGGAAAGATCGCCGGCGGTCAGCTCAGGCATGCGCTCGCGGCTGACTCCAAAGAATCGCAGCGCGTTGTCATTGGCATCGACGTAGTGTCCGGACTGCCGGTCGATCACGACGATCAGCTCCGGCGCGCTCTCGACCAACGTGCGGTAGCGCGCCTCGCTGTCGCGCAGCGCCTGCTCGGCGCAGACACGCTCGCTGGTATCGCGCAGACAAATCACATAGACGTCCCGGCGATCGATGTGCACGCAACTGACGATCAGCTCGGCCGGGAAACGGTGCCCGTCCTTGTGGCGGGCGCGCAATTCGTGCGGCCGCAGATCGCCGCGGGATGCATCGGCCCGAGCCGCGAGCGCCTGCAGCCCTTGCTCCACCGAGCCGAGCAGCGGCAGATCGGGCAGCAGCCGCGCGATCGACTGTCCAATGATTTCCGCGCACGAGTAGCCGAAAATACGCTCGCCGGTCGGGTTGAAGATTTTCACGGCGCCGTCGGCGCCTACGGTGATGACCACGTCCTTGATGTGGTCGAGTATCACCTGCCAGTGGCCGGCATCGACCCCACCCAGGCCTTCACCGTAGGAGCGCGCCTCATCGGCAATCAGTTGCATCGAACGCACGATGCCGCGCCGCTCGTCATCGAGCTGCTCGTAGTAGCTGCTGATTAGCGGCAGCAGTTGTGCCAGATGCGGCGCCGCACTGCCGGCCTGTTGCGCCTGCACGAGTTGCTCGCGCAGGCGCGGATGCAACTCGTGCAGCAGCGGCCTGCCGCGCTTCCCGGAAGTCGGCTGCAGGATCGGTACGGCGTCTAATGCCACCGGCTCTTGTGACATAATTTGGGACCGTGGCAAAGCTGGCCTCATCATACGAAGGGCCGACTGCATAACGCGTGAAGCAATGCCGATTTCCGCAACACCGCGTCAGTCGCGGCGTTCAGGAGGCGTTATTGGCGGCGATCAGTGGAATGACGTAGGTGCGGGCTACCGAGCCATTGTCGTAATCAACCACGAGGGTGGCGCTGAGACTCAGGACGCCGTTACGCTGGGGCACGACGGTCACGTCCTGCTCCAGCGGCGCGCTGCCCTGCGGCGCGCTGATATCGAAGCTACGCGGTGATTGCAGCTGCAGCCCCTCTGCGACCTGCAGCGAGCCGTGGATGTGGCTGATCTCAACCCCGGGGGTCGGAATCAGCGCCAGCACCAGCTGCGCCGGCATGCCCACGACAGGGCGTGTATCGAGCCGGAATTTCATTCCGATCGGAGGGTCCGAACCGCCCGGACTGACGGCTGTGACCATGTCCGGATCGACTGCATCCGGCGCCTTGGCGCGTGGCTTAGCGCTCGCCTTGTGCTGCGAATCGGGCCGCCCTTGGCCGGCACCCGATGGCGCCGTGGAGGAACCGCACGCGCACAGCAAAGCTAGCAGCGCTACGATAAACAGCGGCTTGAACCCGTTCAGCATAGAAGTATTTTTCAGCGGCGCAGCGATCTCGGCCGCGACATTAGCACAATTCCGGCAGCGGGCCGGACAGCTGCGGCGGTTCGTCGAGCACCTCACACTGCTGCATCAAATCCCCGACATAGCCTTCCCAGAAACGTGCCTGTCCGGCCCAGGGAAAGGCGCGTGGAAAGGCCGGGTCCAGCCAGCGCTCAGCGATCCAGGCTGCGTGATTGAGCATGCGCGCCGCGCGCAGTGCCTCGATCAGCCGCAGCTCGCTGTGATCGAGCGCACCGAACTGGCTATAGCCCTCCATGATTTCGCTCCATTGGCGCCGCTGCTCATCGGCATTGCCGGACAGAAACATCCACAGATCCTGGATGCGCGGCCCATTCAGGCAATCGTCCAGATCGACCAGCAGCGGGCCGCGCTCCTGCCACAGGATATTGCCCAGATGACAATCGCCGTGCAGGCGGATCGAGGCGATTGGAGCGGCATCGTCGAAGGCGGCGCCGATCTTTTCCAGCAGCGCCGCGCTGACCTCGCCGTAGCGCTGTTGCATGTGCTCGGGCAGGAAGCCCGACCGCATGAGCCCGCGCCGCGCTTTGGCGCCCCATTGCTCGCGGTCCAGCGATAGGCGGAACTGGAACCGGCGTCGCGCACCGACAGCGTGAATTCGGGCGAGCGTGCGCCCGAGCAACTCCCGCGCGCCGGCCTGATCGAGTTCCGGGGCGGTTCCGGCACAGAGCGGGAAAACCGCCATTCGAAATCCAGCATGTCGATGCAGCGTGGCCCCACCCAATATCATCGGCGGCGCCACCGGAATCTCCTGCTCGGCCAGCTCCAGGGCGAAGCCATGCTCCTCGAGAATCTGCTGGTCCGACCAACGTCCGGTTCGGTAGAACTTCATTACCACGGGTGCGGCATCGCTGCGGCCGACCCGATAGACGCGATTCTCGTAGCTGTTGAGCGCGAACTGGCGGCCGTCGGGCTCGAGGCCCAACGCCTCGGCTGCGTCCATGACCGTATCAGGCGTAAGGCCGGCAAAGGGCGCCGGCGCCGTGGCCTCCGCCGTGCGGCTGGTGCGGTCGCTCATTTCCGAGACGCACTGCGCGCCATTGCAGGTATCATTTCCAACTACCTTTTGCTGTCTTGAGGACCTGAGCACAGTGTCGCAGAAAGCTATCCTGATCACAGGGGGCGCAGGCTACATTGGCAGTCACGTGCTGCTGCAGCTGCAGGCACGTGGCGAGCGCGTCGTGGCGCTCGACAATCTCTATACCGGTTTCCGACAGGCCGTACGCGATGCACCGCTGATCGTCGGCGAGGTCGGTGACCGGCAGCTGCTCGAGCGCGTGCTGCGCGAACACGACGTAGACACCGTCATGCATTTCGCCGCCAACACCATCGTACCGGAATCGGTACGTGATCCGCTCAAATACTACGGCAATAACACCTGCGCGACCCGCAGCCTGCTTGAGGCATGCATGCAACACGGTGTGCGCCAACTGGTGTTCTCGTCGACCGCGGCCGTGTACGGAGTGCCGGCCGGCGGCATAGCCACCGAAGACATGGCGCTCGTCCCCATCAACCCCTACGGCACCTCCAAACTGATGTCCGAGTGGATACTGCGCGATCTGGCCGCCGTCAGCGATTTCCGCTATGTGAGCCTGCGTTACTTCAATGTTGCCGGCTCGGATACCCAGGCGCGGATCGGCCAGGCCACGCGCCACGCAACCCTGCTGATCAAGATCGCCTGTGAGGCCATCGTCGGTAAGCGGCCGCACGTTTCGATCTACGGCACCGATTACGACACCCCAGACGGCACCGGCGTGCGCGACTATGTCCACGTCGAGGATCTCGCCAGCGCCCACATCGATGCGCTCGACTATCTGCGCCGCGGCGGCAGCACGGCGGTATGCAACTGCGGCTACGGCCACGGCTACAGCGTGCGCGAGGTGCTGCAGAGCGTGCAGCGTGTCGCCGGCCAACCGCTGGTGATCCGGGAGGAAGCTCGTCGCAAAGGCGATCCGCCGACACTGGTCGCGCGCGCTGAGCGTATCCGCTCGCTGCTCGGCTGGGTGCCCCGGCTGGACCAGCTCGACGTCATCGTAGAGAGCTCGCTGCGGTGGGAGGAAAAACTCAAGCGCAATCCGTGGTGATGGATCCGTGACGCCCCGCCGCAGCATCACGCGGCGCAGTGGCTTAGAATGATTGCATGCGCTGGCTCCTACCCAAATCCCTGAATGGCTTTCTACTGCTCGGTCTGAGCGTGCTGGCCGGGCCGTTGTTGTTTGCCATTCTCAATGCCACCGTACAGATGCGGCGCCTGGCTGACAACAGCCAGAGACTGGTGGTCGACAGCGTGCAGACTACGCGCCTGTCGCAGGACCTGTACGCCCAGATAGCGCTGCTCGAGCGCTCGGCACGGTTGTACGAAGTCCTCGGCGACCCCACCGTCTTGGCGGCGTTTCGCGAGCACGACCAGCGGCTCAGCGCGATCGTGGTCGCCCTGATCGGTCAGCTTCGCGCCCCGGACGCCCAGGCGCAACTGTCGCGCCTGATCGATCAGCAGGCTCAGATTCGCTCGCTGGTACTCAACACCAAGAGCCCGGCGGGCGAGCCCACCGCGCTCGCCTCCGCCTTCGTCGCGCTCGGCGATCTGACCGCCAGTGCCGCCAGCTTGAGCAACCAGCAGATCGATAGCGACGTCGCCGCGCTGCAGAGCCAGACCGACAAGGCCAGGCGCGAGCTGTTTCTCGAATCCTCCCTGTTGCTGCCGCTGGTGCTGATCGCCGTGCTGCTGTTCGCGTTGCGCCTGAGTCGGCCGCTGCGGCAAATCGACCGGGCCATCGGCGAACTCGGCCGCGGCAATTTCTCGCATGACATCACCGTGAGCGGACCGGTGGATCTCGAGCGCCTCGGCCATCAGCTCGAATGGCTGCGCAACCGACTGCTCGAACTTGCGCAGGAGCGCAATCGATTCCTGCGGCACATGTCACACGAGCTCAAGACACCGCTCGCCAACATCCGTGAGGGCACCGAATTGCTGATGGACGGCGCTGTGGGCGAGCTCAATACGGGACAGCGCGAAGTCACGGCGATTCTGCGCGACAACGGTATCAAGCTGCAGCGCCTGATCGAAAACCTGCTGGGCTTCAGCGCCTGGCAGAGCAACAGCACGGGACTGGAGGTTTCCGAATTCAGGTTGCGCCCCGTGGTCAGACAGGTACTCGAGAACCAGCAGCTCACGCTGGTATCGCAGCGCGTGCGGCTTGATGTGCATATCGAAGACCTGACGCTGACGGCTGATCGCGGCAAGATCCGCCTGATCATGGAAAACTTGCTGTCCAACGCCATCAAATATTCCCCGCGCGGTGGGGTCATCAATTTACGCGCCCTGGCGAACGGCGAGGAGCTGATACTAGAAGTGGCCGATTCCGGACCTGGAGTGCCGCCAGAGGAGCGGGCGCGCATTTTCGAGGCCTTCTACACCGGCCGTGCGCCCGGCGGGCGGGTGCCTGGCACCGGAATCGGGCTGTCGGTGGTCAACGAATTCGTCAATGTGCATCAGGGTACCGTAGAAATCGTCGATGGCGAATTCGCGGGAGCGCATTTTCGCATCCGAATGCCGTTGCGGGTCGCCCCGCCCATGCCGGCAAAGAAGCAGGCCGATGCGGCATAGCAGCTTAAGTCTGGCCGTGCTCGCGCTTGCCCTTGCGCTATGTGGCTGCTCGAATATTGACGCGCTGCGCACGCCGCCGCCGCCTCAGCGCAGCGAGAACGCGGTCGAGGACCGCGACACCGTGGCCGCTGTGCTGATGGCGAGTACCTTCCAGAGCATGCAACATCTGGCGCAGACCGGCCCGGCGGAGCAGGCGGAAATCGTGGCGGCGGCACGCGCGGCGTTTGAGCGCTCGCCGCAAGGCAGCGCGAAGTTGCGTTATGCTTTGATGCTGGCGACGCCTGGGCATCCCGCGCGCGATCCGGTCACGGCGCAGAAACTGTTGCGGGAACTCGCAGCGCAGCCTGAGACACTGCAGCCAATCGAGCGAGCGGTGGCGTTGGTCGAACTCGCACAGATCAATGGCGAGCTCGGCCTCAAGGCCGAGAACGAACGTCTACTTCAAAGCGGTGAGCAGCACGCAGACCACGACCGCACTGCTACGACCCAGCGGCGGTTGCAGGCCGAGCTCGATGAAAACGCCAGGCTGCGCAAGCAGCTCGAGGACGCGCAGTCGAAACTCGACGCCATCGCCAACATCGAACGCAATTTGACGGAACGCAAACCCGCCACCGAGGGAGGGCAACCGTGAACCAGCCCCTGCAACGCAAGGCCCGAATCCTGGTCGT
>OBLU010000074.1_pt1 | contig 86802 bp, 47 predicted proteins | sample 1518681 | NCBI WGS metagenome assembly OBLU01 (sample SAMEA3539304, study PRJEB22396) | soil metagenome | biome: tundra; feature: field; material: soil | place: USA | collected 2010-05 | depth 0.15 m | reverse complement strand
TGCCAAAGTTTGCCTGCTCGCCACATCGTTTACCAGCTTTTATACCGACTATTAAAGCGAATTGGTATAAGCAACTTGACAGGCGATGCCATCAAGCGCGGCGGGGCTATGTGGGCTCGGGTTTTACCGGTTGAGGCAGTTAGAAATGATAAGCTCGAATACTGTTCCCACAAACACTGGCAAACCTTGTCGCCGAACCGAACCGGCCGGTGATTGCCTTCTTAAAGTAAACTGCCATCATTCTGCAGTTGAAGGTGCTCATCGTTCCGGACAAGTTCAAAGACACGCTCACCGCCCGCGCGGCTGCCAACGCCATCGCCTGCGGTTGGCGCACAGTGCGACCGCAGGATTCCAGCTGCCTGCTCCCCATGACCGATGGCGGTGATGGGTTTGGCGAAGTCATCAGCGCCTTGTTGGACGCCGGGATCCATACCATCAAAACCCTCGACGCCGCCCATAGCCCGATCACGGCCCGGTGGTGGCGCGAATCCAAAACCGCCATCATCGAATCAGCCGCCGCCATTTACACTAGGCAATCTGGAAGTCTCGGCCATCGGGCTGGGCTGCATGAGCATGAGCTTCGGTTACGGCCCGGCGGGTGACCGGCAGGAGATGATTTCCCTGATCCGGTCGGCGGTCGAACAGGGCGTCACGTTCTTCGACACCGCCGAGGTCTATGGTGCGGGCAGAAATCCTGCTGCCCCGTCCCCGGTCAGTGTAAGCTAATTCAAACTCCGTATGCGAGTCTCGTCCAGCTCAAGGCGCAGATAGTCGTAACAAACGCCGGAAGTAAGTTCCCCGGCAGGGACGGTGAGCGTTATTTCGTTTTCGCCCGCCTTCAGGAGCGCGCCGTTGAAGGGTTGGGCATATTCCCGCCACACGCCGCGGTCCGTGTTGTAACGCAGCGCGTTGGTCGAGACGGGCCGGATCGCGCCCGCTGTCTGGCCATTCACGCCAATTGTCAGGGTGGTGCTGTCGGCTCCACCCAGCGAGACGCGCAGGGTGGCCGTGCCTTTGGGGGCGTGATCGAGATTGAATTTGATGGTCCAGGTGGTCGCCCGGCCGCGGCCCCAATCCCGCCACATATCCTGGCCAGGCGCGGTGGGAAGATTGACCCAGCCGAAGGGCTGGTTAGCCGGATCCTTGGCGGCGGGATTGACGAAACCGAGATTGGTCGCGTGCGGGACTTCCTCGAAGAACCAGTCCTTGTGCCAATCGCTCTTGCCGACGGTGTAAACGATGTCGTTGGGGAACAACAAGGCGTAGCGCATATCCCAGCCCCAGCGCCAGTATTCGTCTCCTTTGAAAAACTCGCCGCCGTTGCGGTTGGGGTAGCCAATTTCCCACACCTGCTTGCCGTTGCGGACGGGCTTCCAGTCGAGCTTGCCCAGATCAATATCCTTGCCGGCCTCGACGGTGATGTCGGTCTTGGCGTATTCGCCCAAAACTCCGTCGGCAAATGCGTGAAGAGTATATTTGCCGGGGCGGACGTTCGTGATCTTGAACGTGCCGTCTTCGTTGCCCTGATTCCAGAATTCGTAATAGTTGCCGTCGTGCTGCCAGGTCACGAGGTTGCCGTTGCCGGAGCGGTTCGCGAAGGAGCCGCCAGTGCCGATGTAGTCGGGGTGAGCCAGGCCGATGGTGAGATTGGGCAGTTTGGTGGTGGCGGCCTGCGGGTCGTCTAGGACAACCTGGCCGGTGACGTTACCGCGCTGGTCTTTGTGCGGGTAGTCCACGCCGTTGACCCAGTCAAACGGCCACGCGGCCTCGACCTCTTTGGCCTTGGCCATGGCGTCGTTCCACAGCGCCAAGGAATTGTCATGCCATGTCTGTGGCACGGTGGGATTGCCCCGCGTGGCGGCAAGCGTGTCCAACTCGGCTTGGGATGGTTCCTTGGGATCTTCCAGGGCGTTCAAATACACGAAGATTGGCCCGACGACTTTTGTCCAGTCCTGACCCTGTGGGATGCTGTTGCCCGCGCCGCCGGCATAGTGGCCGGAGGTCCAGTAGTCCAGCAGGGTTCCGCTCATGTGGCAGACCAGGTCCATCTTCTCCGCGCCTCCGCCGATGTATTCAGTGGTGGGATTGATGAAATAGACGCCGATATGGTCCTTGGTGCTGGAAAAGCCGTAGGCGGGAAGCCGATACATGATGCCGCAATAGGTATATTTGTGTTCGACGGAGTTCTTGTAATTGCCGGCGGCGATGATTCTCTGCTCTTTGGCGTGAATGACCGTGCCGGAGCGCAGGTCCTGATCGGTGATCATGAGCTGGTTGCGATCTTGATCCACCGAAAGCCAGTCAAAGGTGCGGTTCATGGACTCAAGGATAAAGCGGTTTTCGCCGAAGCCCGCAGTAGGATTGCTGGCCGGATGCGTATATTGCGCGTAGGTGTAAAAGCCGCTGACCCCGCGTTCCATGGTATAGCGGATTTCAATGTCAATGCGTCCGCTGTTGGCGCCCTTGATGGCCACCTCGCCGCGCCGGCCGCCGTTGCTCGCCGGGTCAATGGTCACTGACGGGGTCACCTTGCCGGAAGGCACTCGTTCCCAATTCGCGCGGCCCGCCGCGACGATAATGCCGTGATAGACCAGCGACTGAATGCCGCTGGTGGCCTTCAGAATGGTGATCTTGACGATGCCGTTGTCCATCGTCCAAGTCGTGCCGTTGTCGGTGATGGTCACCGAGGCGTTGGTCGCCGCTTTGGCAACCACGGGCACGGCGAGAGTCAGCGCAACGAAAACAGACGCGAGGAGGAGGCGTGGGCTGGCAGTCGAAAGCACAATCATGAAATGCGTTTTTTAATTGTTGGTCGGATGAAAGCCATGCTCCTCGCCAATCAGGCGTTTTCTTGCGAGGCGTGCTGAAGCAAAAGACGGAATCTAGCGCGTTGGGTTACATTAAACAGTCTCCTGTGTTAACCCACCATTTAGCTTTCAGTCTTTACTCACATCGGCACGAGTGCTTTGATTTCAACATCCAACACCAACCAACAAATGAAGCATCCATGAACCTTAAAAACTTCCTTGTTGCCGGCGCGCTGCTCGCCGGGGCTCTGTTTTATTCGGGCTGCGTCACCAACACCCAGACAGCTGGCAGCCCGGTTCAGCGGCTTGTGTTCACCGGGGTCTCTTCGGAGAAGAAATTCGCGTTGAAGGAATTTAATCCCGACCTGCCATCCGACTGGTCGGGTTACAAATATCTGGTGATCGAAATGCGCACCAGCACGCCGCAGCGGTTTTCCATCTGGGCGAACACGGCCAACGGCAACCGGCGCATCATGTTTCAGCCATTCGGACAGAATGTCTGGCTCCGCACCTCCGTGCCGCTGCGCTATTTCCAGGATCGCGACCAGTCTGGCTTTGACCTAGCTTCCACCATCAATCGCCGCACGGATTCCTTCTGGATGTCCGTCTGGGGTCCGTTCGGCGACCTGACGGCGGTGCAATCGTTGTCGTTCATCATGGATTACCCGATCAACAAGCCGTCCGTCGAAATTCGCTCCGTCCATCTTTCAAATACGGACGAAGGCTCGGTATTCATTGGCAGGACCAACGTGCTGGATCAATTCAAGCAATGGGCCTACGGCGATTGGCCGCGCAAAATCAAGAGCCAGGCTCAACTGGACAAGGAAATGGCCAACGAAAGCAAGACGCTGCAGCCCGGCAATTTTGGCTACGACGAATTTGGCGGCTACAAAGACACCCAGGCCAAGGCGACCGGCTTCTTCCACGTTGAACAAATTGACGGCAAATGGTGGTTCGTGGATCCGGCTGGCCACTGGTTCCTGTCCACCAGTGTCAACGGCATCGGTGGTCGCGGTGGCCGCGGTGGTGGCGGCGGCACTGGCGCGGGCGCGCAACAGAGTCTCCTGTCCCGGCGCATGGACGATTGGGGATTCAACACCGGCGGGGCGGGAATGAACCGGCCTTACATCATCATGGCCTCCATGCCACGGGGAACGAATAACTTCCTCGGAATGCCCGATGTTTATTCCGACGCATTCGCGAGGTCGGCGGAGCAAACCGTCGTCAATATATGCGCGCCGAAAAAGAACGACCCCTTGGTGATCGGCTATTTCATCGGCAACGAACCGCCGTGGGCCGGCCGCGAGACCGAAGTGGTGGACATGATTCTCAAAGGCCCGGCAACCGCCACGCAGCTAAAGCTCAAGGAATATCTTCAGGCGGGCGACACCGTCGAACGCCGCACGAATTTTGTTTTCGCCGCGTTTGAGAAACAGCTTCAGATCGTCTGCGGCGCCATCCGTCGGCAGGATCCCAACCACATGATCCTCGGCACGCGCTTCGGCGGCGATGTTCCGGATCCCATGTTTAAGGCCGCCAGCATCTTCGACGTGTGCAGCATCAACGTCTATGAATACGAGCCGACCAAACAGCTTGCGAACGCCTACCGCATTTCGGGCCGTCCGGTGCTGATTGGCGAATTTCATTTCGGTGTGCCGGCGGACGGTCTGGGGGCCGGGTTGGTGCAGACGATGAACCAGGTGGAGCGCGCCAAAGGTTACCGCTACTACATCGAGCAGGCGGCGGCGCTGCCGGGATTTCTGGGCGCGCACTGGTTTGCCTGGGGCGATGAGCCGGTGCTGGGCCGCATGGATGGCGAGAATTACAACATCGGCTTTGTGGATATGACGGACCGTCCCTACCGGGAACTGGTCGCGGGCGCAAAGGCCACCCACGCGCGGCTGCTGGACGTGCATTCGGGCAAAGTCGCCCCGTTCAGCGAACGCCCCAAGGCCTCCAACGCCGGAACCCCGGCCTCGCCGTGGGGTCTGTAGTCTAATAACTGTTTTCAAAGTGCATATACAAACCAAAATATTAGGGAAGCAAAGCCGCATGCTTGTCGGATGCGCCTTGCTGCTCACGGTATTTCTTTTCTCCAACGTTGTGCTGGCGGCGGACAAATTTGCCGCCGTCCCGGAGGCGCTTCAGCAAATGGTCAACAGCAGCGAAATTCCCGGCGCGGCCGCGCTCGTCGCCACCAAAGATAAAGTGTTGCATCTGTCGGCGGTGGGCCAAAGCGATCTGGCAACGGGCCGGAAGATGAAAACGGATGATGTTTTCTGGATCGCGTCCATGAGCAAGCCGATGACTTCCGTGGCCGTCGCCATGCTCGCGGATGATGGCAAGCTGTCGTTCGATGATCCCATCGAAAAATATCTGCCGGAGTTCCGCGACCTGTGGGTGGCGGGCGAGCAGACCGCGCAGCAGCGCGTGCTGGTGAAGGCTGCGCGGCCGATCACGTTGCGCGACCTGATGACGCACACCAGCGGCCTCGGCGAATATCGTGTGACCGATCCGCATTGGACACTCGCGGCGATGATCAAGGTGCTCGCCCGCGAACCGCTGCGTTTCCAGCCCGGCACGCGCTGGACTTATTCGACGGCGGGAATGGACATGCTCGGTCGCGTCGTGGAAGTCGTCAGCGGAATGCCTTACGACAAATTTATTCAAACGCGCCTCTTCGATACGCTCGGCATGAAGGACACGACTTTCTGGATTTCGCCCGCGCAGGAAAAACGTTTCGTGACGCCCGTCATTTCGCGCGCGGGAAAACCACAGCCGACGCCCATTGCGTATATGTATGGCGGCGCGGTGACGGACCATGAACGTCCGCCGCTCGGTGGCGCGGGGCTTTTCTCGACGGCAGAGGACGTGGCCAAATTTTATCAAATGATGCTGAACCACGGCATGGCGAATGGCCGGCAGATTCTCAAGCCGGAAACCGTCGCCGAAATGACGCGCAAACAAACCGGCGACCTGAAGGCGCGCGCAGGAATGCCTTGGGGTCTCGGATTTTGCGTCGTCGAAGACCCGACGGAGATGGCGTCGAGCAAAACACTTTCGCCCGGCACCTTCGGTCACGGCGGCGCATTCGGCACGCAAAGCTGGGCCGACCCGACGCGCGGCATCATTTATGTGCTGATGATTTCACGAGACAAATTGCAGCCAACGCCCGACGACTCCGCGATGCGCCGCGCCTATCAAAAGGCCGTCGCCGGCGCGCTTGATGAAAAATAAAAAAAACAACCACCGCCTATGAAAACTCCATACACACGCCGTAAATTCCTGAAAGCATCTACACTCGCCGGTGTCGCCGGATTGACCGCGCCGATGTGGTTGAGCCGCGCCCGCGCCGCCGATCCGCCCGAGGAACTGACCAGCGTTCTCACCACGACGAATGTGGCCAACGCTTCCGTAAGCGCAGACCTCTGGCGGCACGACACGCCCGAACTGGTCGCCGCCGCGTTGAAGGACATTCCCGCCGCCGGTCCCGGCCCGTTTCAGGAAAGCTGGAATTCCATCGGCCAGAATTACAAAGACCCCGACTGGTTCCGGAACGGCAAGTTCGGCATTTATATGCACTGGGGCATTTACTCCGTGCCCGCGCACGGCAGCGAGTGGTATGTGCGATATATGTATGGCGGCAACAAGGGCATCATGGACTGGCACACGGAGCATTTCGGGCCGCCGACTAAATTCGGCTACAAGGATTTTCTTCCCATGTTCACCGCAGCCAATTGGGATCCTGACGCGTGGGCGAATTTGTTCAAAAAGGCCGGCGCGAAATATGTCTTTGCCCCCGGCGAGCATCACGACGGCTTTTCTAATTGGGACAGCAAGGTCAATCCATTCAACGCAAAAAATTACGGCCCGAAGCGCGACCTTGACGGCGACCTCATCGCAGCGGTGCGAAAAGCCGGCTTGAAGACCGGCATCTCGGATCATTCCTTTTTCCATTTCCAATTTATTCCGACTCCCCCACCTGGCAGCGAATTGTTGAACAGCGATCTTTATGACCCGAAGTGGACCGACTTTTACAACGTCGCTGACCGAAGCAATGAAGCCCGTGTCAAATTTATGCACAACTGGGTCGCAAGACGGTTTGAGACCATTGACAAATACAATCCCGACATGCTGTGGTTCGACATGGGAACCGATCACGCGATTGATCCGCTCAAAATCCGCGTGGCCGCCTATTACTACAATCGCGCCCGCGAATGGGGCAAGGAAGTCGCCATCAGCGCCAAGGGCGCCGCGTGGGTTTCCGGCCAGATCATGGACTACGAACGCGAAGGCCGCGCGCCGATGGAATTGACCGACTGGATTTGGCAGCCAGACGATCCGATTCAGGACAAATTCGGCTATGTCGAAGGCATCCACCCCGGGCCGCCGGGCGGTTATGTTGTGAGGATCGTCGAGAACGTCTGCAAGAATGGTAATTATCTGCTGAACATTTCGCCGAAAGCGGACGGGACGATCCCGCAGGAACAACAGGACGTGCTGCTGGCGATTGGCAAGTGGCTTGGAGTCAATGGCGAGGCGATTTACCACACGCGCCCGTGGACAAAATTTGGCGAAGGCCCCGTCGCCGACGCGTGCGCGGCGTCCATGGTCAAGCTGCGCGCCGCCGGAAATTTTGCCGGACGCCTCAACGGACAAAACATGGCTGGCGACGGAGTCGGCGGAGGCGGCGTTTCGCGAAAAGGATACACGCCCAAGGACATCCGCTTCACCGCGCGCGGCGACACGCTCTACGCGATGGTGATGAAATGGCCTGACGACGCATCGGTCGCCGTCACCTCGCTCGCCACGGGCCAGCCGGTGAAGGGAAAAGTCGGGAAGGTCGAATTGCTCGGCCACGGCGAGCCGCTCCAATTCACGCAGGACGCCGACGGATTGAAGGTGAAGTTTCCGTCCGAAAAGCCGTGCGATTATATTTACGCGCTAAAAATCACCGGACTGAAATTGACTTGATTGAATTGATTGGAGAAATCCACCATGGAAAAAATATCCCGCAGAACCGCCGTCAAACTTCTGGCCAGCACCGGCGCAGCGATGTGCGTGCCCAAAATTTTCGCCCAGGCCGACGACGCCAACGTCGCTTCCAACGCTGCCGTCAGCATTCCAGCCAAGGCCGTGACGTTGCCGCCCGCGCCCGTGCCGATTGTTCCGCCGCCGGGATTTGGTATCGCGGCCGGGCCATTCAAACCAACGCTTGAATCTCTTTCCGCCTTTCAAGTCCCTGACTGGTATCGCGACGCCAAGTTCGGCATCTGGGCGCACTGGGGTCCGCAATGTCAGCCCGAACAGGGCGACTGGTATGCGATAAATATGTATAACCCGGCGCATGAGATTTACAAATTCCATGTCCAGAAATACGGCCATCCGTCGAAGTTCGGTTTCAAGGATGTCTACAACGAATGGAAGGCCGACAAATGGGAGCCGGAAAAGCTCATCGCTCTTTACAAAAAGGCCGGCGCGAAATTTTTTTCGTGCATGGCCAATCATCACGACAACTTTGACAATTTCAATTCAACCTATCAGCCGTGGAACAGCGTCAACGTTGGTCCCAAGAAAGACATTGTTGGCGGATGGATGAAAGCGGCCCGCGAGGCAGGATTGCGCTTCGGAATTTCAAGCCACGGCGACCGCGCGTGGAGCTGGTATCAGGCGGCGCAAGGTTCGGACCCGACCGGCCCGTTGGCAGGCGTTCCGTATGACGGCCTGATGACCAAAGCCGACGGCAAAGGCAAATGGTGGGACGGTCTCGATCCGCAGGATTATTACGCGCAATATCATCCGGTGGGAAAATACAATTGGGGGCAGACGGGCAATCCCCCGCTCGCCAGGGAGTTTTATGAAAAATATTTCAATCGCATCATTGACGTGATTGATAAATGCCAGCCGGACCTGCTTTATTTCGACGACACGGTGATGCCGATTTATCCAACGAGCGATGTCGGCCCGCGCATCGCAGCATATTTGTATAACACAAATCTGGCGCGCAAGGGCAAATTGGAAGCGGTAATGACCGGCAAGGATCTTACTGGCGCCAATGCGCCTTGGCGAAACGCCCTTTTATACGACATTGAGAACGGCGTCTCCAATGCCCCGCAGGAATTTCCCTGGCAAACCGACACCTGCATCGGCTCATGGCATTACAAGCGCAGCCGCTTCGAGCAGCATCAATACAAATCGGCGGAGCAAGTCATACACATGCTCACCGACATCGTCAGCAAGAACGGCAACCTTATGCTAAATATTCCCGTCCGAGGCGAAGGCACCATTGACGACGATGAATTGAAAGTTCTTGAAGGTATCACTGCATGGATGAACGTGAACAGCGAAGGCATCTACGCCACCCGGCCGTGGAAAATCTACGGCGAAGGCCCGGCGAAATTATCCGGCTCGGGCCGCGCACAGACCGCGCCGAAATACACCGCCGAAGACATCCGATTCACGACCAAAGGCGACACACTTTTTGCATTCGTCCTCGGCTGGCCCGAGTCGCGTAGCGCGATTGTCAAGGCATTGGCAAGCAATTCAGAGCAGGTCGCCGGACGGAAAGTGGCCGACGTTTCGTTGCTGGGTTACGGCGGCAAACTTGAATGGTCGCAAACCGCCGATGGTCTCACCGTGAAGCTGCCGGAAAAAGCGCCCAGCGAATACGCCATCACGCTGCGGATCAAAGGTCTTGCGGCTTGAGCATAGCCAATCGAAATTGAACGAAGATTTAATCATGAAAACCTCACTGTCCCGCCGCAAATTTCTTAAATCATCCGCGCTCGCCACCGGCGCAAGTTTAACCGCGCCGATGTGGCTGCCCCGCTCGCTGGCCGCTGGAGATTCACCTGCATCCGCCTACGCGACTGCACCCGGCCCGTTCCAGCCGACATGGGAATCGCTGGAGCAGAATTACAAATTGCCCGACTGGTATCGCAACGCAAAGTTCGGTGTCTGGATGCACTGGGGTCCGCAATCCCAGCCGCTCGACGGCGACTGGTATGCCAAATACATGTATGACCAGGGCAAGCCGCAATATGATTTTCATGTCAAGAAATACGGGCATCCGTCGAAGTTCGGTTTCAAGGATGTCTGCAACGATTGGAAAGCGGAAAAGTGGGATCCCGCCGCGCTGCTCAAGCGCTTCCAGGGCGCGGGCGCGAAGTTTCTCGTTCAAATGGCGAATCACCACGACAACTTCGACAATTTTAATTCAAAATTTCAGCCGTGGAATTCCGTCAATGTCGGCCCGAAAAAAGACATCGTCGGCACCTGGCAGAAACTCGTAACTGCCGCCGGGATGAAGTTTGGCGTGAGCGTCCACGCCGCCCGCTCCTGGAACTGGTATGAAGACGCGCAAGGCAGCGACAAAACCGGGCCACTCGCGGGCGTTCCCTACGACGGCAAGCTGACGAGGGCGGATGGCAAAGGTTTGTGGTGGGACGGTCTCGACCCGCAGGATTTGTATGCGCAGAACCACGCCATCGGCGCGCCGCCGGACGCGGCATACACGACCAAGTTTTTCAACCGCATCAAGGATGTGATTGACAGCTATCATCCCGATTTGATTTTTTTCGACGACACCAAGCTGCCGCTTGGCGACGTGGGGCTGAACCTCGCCGCGCATTTCTATAACGCCAATCAAAAATGGCACGACGGAAATCTTCAGGCCGTCATTGTTTCCAACGGCAATTCCGTGGCCGAGCAACAGGGCATCACCAACAATCTCGAACGCAACATGTCGCTCGACCTGCTGCGCATTCCTTGGAACAAGGGCAGCACCGTCGGCCCGTGGCATTACAGCATCGCCGATTACAACAAGGGCTACGCGAAATCCGCGACGTGGATTCACCTGATCGTGGACGTGGTCAGCAAGAACGGGACGCTGCTGCTTTCGTTCCCGTTGCCCGGTTACGGCGAGTTGGACGACAAGGCCATTGCGGTTCTCGACGACATGACCAGTTGGATGACCATCAACAGCGAGTGCATTTACGACACGCGTCCGTGAGTGATTTACGGCGAAGGCCCGACGGTGAAAAACGACGCCACCGCGAAAGAAACTGCCGGCAATCCGCCGCGCGGCCTCGGCCCGACTTTGAGCGCCAGTGACATCCGCTTCGCCGCCAAGGGCGACGTGCTTTATGCCGTGGTGATGGGCTGGCCTGACGGCGGGAAAACCAACATCAAAGCGCTCGCCACCAACGCGCCGAATTACAAAGGCAACATCGGAAGCGTTCAAATGCTGGGTTCCTCCGGGAACTTGGAAATTGCCCGCGACGAAAACGGGCTGACAGTGACGCTTCCGGCGAAGCGGACGCAAACCGACGATTTCGGCATTGCCTTGAAAATCATCCCGAAGGCTTGATCAGTTTCTATGCAGCCAAAAAGCAGACTCCAAACGCTTTTGCGGCTGGCTTCGCTTTTTCTCGTGGCTTGTTTTAGCGCGCCGCTTCTGGCGCGCGCCGACAGCAACACTGTTCAACTGGCCCAATTCAAGGATCCGCCCGGCGAGTTCCGCGGCATCCATTGGCAGGGGTTCGGGCTTAACCGGCTGACGGAAGATGGCGTCCGGGCCAGAATCCAGTCAGCGGCGACGAACGCGCGTGGGGTTCGTTTGAACTTGGCCTCGGTGCCAGCGGCGCCACGACGGGATTGTCGGAGGATTATTTGCGCGGATCGGGGCGCGGGTCGAACAATCAGGGCGTGGCATATCTTAGCGAGGAATACTTCCACTTTTACCGGATCGCCATCGAGGAAGGACAGCGGATCGGCTTTCCGGACAGCATGATTTACGACGAATTGGGCTATCCCTCCGGCATCGCCGGCGGGCTGTTCTACACCAAGTATCCGGAGCTTGCCGAAAAGAGCATCGAAATCGCGGAGACGAACGTGACCGGCCCGGCCAGCGTGCAGCTCGCCATCCCCAGACCGCTCTATATCGGCGCGGTGATGATGAATCTCGACAGCTTCGACCGCATTGACATCAGCAACCGCAAATCCGGCAATGTGGTGGAGTGTCAGGTTCCGAAGGGAAACTGGAAAGTGATGGCATTCTACCTGAACGACGACTTCCGCCCGGCATCGGTGAAAGGCGGGTCCGTTGATTATCTCGACCGCGATGCGGTGGCAAAATACATCGCGATCAATTTCGAGCCGTATTACACGCACCTCAAGGAATTCTTCGGAACCGTGATCAAGCGGACTTTCTATGACGAGCCTTCCATGAGTTATGTGGACGGACGCCTGTGGACCCCGAACTTCAATCAGGAGTTCCAGAAGAAATACGGTTATTCGCCGATGACGAATTATCCGGCACTGTGGTATGACATCGGACCGGACACCGCCGCCGCCCGCAACGCGCTGTTCGGCTTCCGCACGGAACTTTACGCCTCAAACTACGTCGGACAGGTCGCCGCCTGGTGCGCGCAACATGGCGTCAAGATGACCGGGCACCAGGACCAGGAGGAACTCCGCAATCCGGTGGCTGTGAGCGGCGATCTCATGAAAATATTCGAGCACCAGCAGATTCCCGGGATTGATAACATTTACTACCCTGGCCAGTCTGTCATCTCCTACAAGGTGGTGACTTCTGCGGCCTATAACTACGACCGGCCCGAGTGCATCGCCGAGACGTATGCGGCCTACCGCACGATGAATCCAACCATCGCGCTGCGAACGGCGATGGATCAGTTCGCCATGGGCGTGAACATGCAGATGGACGCCCGTCCGCGCGAGATGGATCCCGATATCGGCCGCTTCATCGGACGCATGGGCTACATGTTGCGGGGTGGCCGGCACGTGGCGGACGTGGCCATCCTCTATCCGATCGCCGCCCTTCAAGCCGACTACAACTTCAAGGCCAATCGCAGGCCCGGGAGCCAGTCGGGCGGCACCGTCCCGGGGGCAAATGATTACATGGAGATTGGCCTCATGCTCTCTCACTCGCTGCGCGTGGATTATACCTACCTGCACCCGGAGGTTTTTCTGGCGCGCTGCAGCGTCGAGCAGCGGAGACTCGTGCTCAACAACAAGGAAAACCACGAGGAATTTCGCGCCCTGATCCTTCCCGCCGGCGATACACTCTCCGCCGACACCGCCAAAAAGCTGCTCGAATTCTATCACGGAGGCGGCACCATCATCGCCATGCTCAAGCTGCCGACCCAATCGGCGGAATTCGGGCGCGACAAGGCAATCCAAGGCATGACAGCCGAGGTGTTTGGAACCTCGCTCGACGATTCCAAGAATCTAGGCTATTCCGTGAAGAACAACCGCGCTGGCGGGCGCGGTTATTTTATTCCGCAGCCGGATATCAACATCCTGAACACGATTCTCAAGGACGTAGATCCGGTCCGCGACGTTGACATCCTGGAGCCGCCCCTGTGGCCGGTGAAGCTGGACATGAATTACGACGGCACTCTAACCTACATCCACAAGGTGAAAGGCGGACGCGACATCTATTTCTTTGCCAATTCCTCGACCAATGCCATTGACACCAAAGTCGTGCTGCGCGGCGACAAAAAACTGGCCATCTGGAATCCGCACACGGGCGAGCAGGAAAATGCCGAAACGGCCAAATCGGAATCGGGCGGACAGCCCGTGACGACCGCGCATCTAGTCCTGCCGCCGGTCAGGTCCACTTTCTTCGTCCAGGAGGAGTAGCTTGCTTTTGAAGTTCTCATACACAAACTTTTCGCATCCATGAGAACCCTGTTCGTCACGCGAGCCGGAACGCGAAGCCGCGCTTTAACCGGATGCGCCTCGCTGCTCGCCGTTGTTCTTTTTTCCAGCGGCACACAGGCGGCAGACAGGTTTGCCGCCGTCCCGGAAGCGCTTCAGCAACTGGCCAACAGCAACGAAATTCCCGGCGCGGTCGCGCTCGTCGCCACCAAAGATAAAGTGTTGCATCTGTCGGCGGTGGGCCAAAGCGATCTGGCAACGGGCCGGAAGATGAAAACGGATGATGTTTTCTGGATCGCGTCCATGAGCAAGCCGATGACTTCCGTGGCCGTCGCCATGCTCGCGGACGACGGCAAATTGTCCTTCGATGAGCCGCTCCAATTCACGCAGGACGCCGACGGATTGAAGGTGTGGTTTCCGTCCGAAAAACCGTGCGACTATGTTTACGCGCTGAAAATCACCGGACTTAAGCTGGCATAAATTCAAAGGATTGAGGAAGCCGCAATGAAAACTCAATTTACACGCCGCAAATTCCTCAAGACATCCACGCTCGCCGGTGTCGCAAGTTTCACCGCGCCGCGTTTCTTCTCGTCAGCATCCGCCGCCGGAGACGCCGACATTGACCAACATGAATTTGCAAGGAAGGCGGAGGTCGGTTTTCAACCAACATCGAATTGAAAAAATGAAGGATGACTGCTTTGGGTTATTAACGCAAGTTGCTTATTAACAACAACTTGGAGGCGAGTGTCGGAATCGGTCGCCTTAAGCGTCGTTTCTGCCTCAAAAATGCCACATTTTGCGAGTGAATCAAGCACAACACTGCCACTACCCGCCCCAGCACCTTCACTACACTCCTGCTGACGTTTTTGCTGACAGCGTTTAACATCGCTTCAATGCAATAATTTGGATAATTTGAGCGCAGTCTTGCCATGCGAATAGTGTGCTTGGCTGCATCAGCCGGCGACACACATTAAAAGCAACGCGAACCGATTCATCGCCAAATAATTCCGGTCTGCCCGCGACTTGACTCACATTAAATGTTACCGGAGCTGGGCAGTGGACGAGGGGTTCATTGATACGTTGACTCATATTCATGGTTACCGAAGCCCTGAACATGAGTTTGACCTCCAAACGCGAGTATCTCGCCAAGATCCACGGCCGTTATCAACGCGCCGGCCGGCCGCACAAGAGCCGCATCCTCGACGAGTTTTGCCTCAACTGCGGGTATCATCGCAAAGCCGCGCTGCGGCTGCTGCACCGGCCGCTGGGCGGCACGGGCCGCAAACGCTCCGGCCCAAAAATCATTTATGATCCGGCGGAACTCTTGCCCGTGCTCAAGCCGGTGTGGCTGGCGAGCGACCAGTTGTGCAGCAAGCTGCTCAAGCCCGCGCTGCCGGAATGGCTGGCCCATCACGAGCGGCGCACCGCGCCGCTGCCGGCGGCTTTTAAGAAAAAACTGCTGGCGATCAGTCCGGCGCAGTTGGATCGCGTCTTGCAACCCGTGCGCGTGCGGTATCCGCGCAAGGGCTTGGCGACCACCCGCCCCGGCACGTTGCTGCGCGGCCAGGTGCCGACGCGTGGCGGTCCGCCCGACACCAGTAAACCGGGTTCGGTTGAAGCCGACACGGTGGCGCACTGCGGCGACACGACGGCGGGCGACTACGTCAATGCCCTAACGTTCACCGAGCTGTTCAGCGGGTGGACGGAGAACCGCGCCGTCTGGAACAAAAGCAGCCACGCCCTCCTCGGCCAGTTAAAAGAACTGGAAGCCAAGGCGCCTTTTAAGCTGAAGAACTTCCACACCGACAACGGGTCGGAGTTTCTCAACTGGGCGCTGTATGAGCATCTGACCGGACGGACAATGAAAGTGCCCTTCACCCGCAGCCGGGCGTATCGCAAGAACGACAACGCGCACTGCGAGCAGAAGAACTGGACGCATGTGCGGCAGCTCTTCGGTCACGAACGGTTCGCGCATCCCGAGCTGGTGGCGTTGATGAACGATCTTTACGCCAACGAGTGGAGTCGGTTCACCAATCACTTCAAGCCGACCTTCAAGCTGCTGAAGCGGGACAAACGCGGCAGCAAAACGGTGCGGATCTATGAGCCGACACCGCAGACTCCCTATCAACGATTGCTGGCCAGCCCGGACATTGCGGAAGCCATCAAAACCGAGTTGCGCCAGGAACACGCGTTGCTGGATCCCTTTGAGTTGAAGAAAAACATTGAACGCAAACTGAAGAACTTCTTCACTGTCCTCGGTAACTTGAATCGTGAGGCAACGAAGGCCTGACGGCTCCAGCCCAAAGTAACATTTAGCCGTGAGTCAACGCGGCCCGTCAAACGGTCATCAGAATTGATTGCCTTATGAACTGACATTCAAATGCTGAACCCACGTTACGAGTGGAGGCTGGCCGAACTCAGCCAAATCGGCAAAATATCCGAGTGAGGAGTTTACTCCAAATGCACGATGCCGTGGCGGATGGCGCTGATGACAGCTCCCGTGCGATCATGGACTTTGAGTTTGACGAACAAAGTTTTCAGATATGACTTCACGGTATCCTCGGCGATAAAAAGGGACGCTCCAATTTCTTTGTTGCTCCGTCCCTTTACCAGCAGTCGAAGGACTGCCATTTCTCGGTCGGAGAGATCAGCGCGCTGCAGGCGGTTGTTCAACAGGCTGGCGATTTTGGGCGGCAAAATTTGTTGTCCGACATGGACCAGGCGGATGGCGTCGGCAATTTCCGGATAGGGAGTATCTTTCAGGAGATAAGATTTCGCACCGCTTTGAATCGCCCGGTAGATGTCCTCATCGGCTTCGAAGGTGGTGAGCACAATCACCTGTGCGGCGGGAAATTCCTTGCGTATCGCATCGAAATCACCATTGACCTCCGCACAACAGATCCGTCTTCTGCCGCCGACGCGGCTTTGCGAGTATGATGAAGTGGAGTGCCGGGTGGGTAGCACAGCACCATCAGAGTCAAACGCATGGCGTATTCGGTCCGCCCCGTTCATCAATCAGCATGGCGAATTTCACACCGTTCGGGCGCAATCGTCCGCGTGACGTTTTGTATGTCGTCTTGCTGCCGGTTGCTTGGGCTTAACAAGTCTTGGACCTGTAATGAAATTCCGATTTATGTGTCTGATTTATGTGCCCCGCAGCCGCCGGCTGGGGCGTTGCATTTTTCGTCATTGTTTCAAAACCATGCCGTTTCATCCGGCTTAGTCAATTGCTCAAGTGAATTTCGCCCGACTTTACGCACACCATGTCCCGAGCCCGTGTTGGGATTCCCAGAATGTTCAAAATTCCGTGGCGAGGAATATTGCAAGACGGGTTTGCAGTGTTTGGGGCATATTATTGCCAGTGAAATCCCTGTTCTCGAAAGAAGTATTGCCGCCTGTCACGCGTTTTGAAGCGGTGGCATTCTGGTTTTAACGAAAGATCATTTAACCCGCCTTGCCAGCACAAATTCGAATGCCTGACCCGAAGAACGCAATAGGAGGATTGCGGCTTGGGGCTGAAACATGACATTATGAGAATCTTCAAAAAGCCCTGGGGTCTAGCTGGATTGACAGCGCTTATGACCGGCGTAACAACCCTCTGGGCGAACAGTCCTGGCGGGGGCAACGGGACGGGTCCGAACGTGACGATTGTCAACAACGGGGACGGGACGGTGACGCTGGCCAACGGGATCATCTCGCTGGTGATCACCACGAACAAATCTTACATCGCCCGAATTTATTACACCTGCAACAACAGCGGCACGACGGTGACCAACAAGGTGTATGACCCCAATGGCTACTATTTTTACGGGGGCTTTCCGCTGGGGAGCGGGCAATACACCTATTCGGTGGCGATTGATCCGGCCAGCAATGGCGGCAATTTGGCGGACATCCGGCTGATCAGCGATTCGGCGACCAACGGGGTGCAGGAGAACCACTGGTCCATGCGGCGGGGTTCGCCGGGCTTTTATGTCACGGCCACTTGGACGCACCGCGCGCAAGATGGCTATAACAGCCCCGGAGTATGGGGCAGCGTGATGCCCTTGCCCGGCAACTTTAACTGGTTGAGCGCGGATCCTGCGCGGAATTTTTTTGTTGGCGTGGAATCCACCAAAAGCGTTGGGTCGTATAATAGTCCGCATGAATCCACGATTAATCTGGACGGGACCTTCGCGGGGCTCTACGCCGACAAATTTTTGCCGGGCATGGATCATTGTGATCAGCGGGCATGGGGTTGGAGCAGTGTGGGCGCGGGCGGTTGGAACGTGGGCATCTGGCTGACGACGCAAATGGAGTTTAGCACTGGCGGTCCGCTGAAGCGGGATGTGAGCGCCTATCCCACGGGGGATTTGAACAATTCGATTTTGACCGGTGAGATTGGCATGGGCGGGGACGGCACGCTGGCACCGGGGGAACTGTGGTCCAAGACGATGGGGCCGTGGTTCATCTACTTCAACAATGTGACGAACACGCTGACGACCAATGCGGCGGCGCAGGCGCTGTTCAATGATGCCTTGGCGCAGTCGGACGCGGAAGCGGAGGCGTGGCCTTACAACTGGTTCACGAACAATTTGACTTATGGGACATATGCGCAGGCGTCGGGGCGTGGGACGGTGAAGGGGCATCTGGCGATCAACGACAGCGGCAATCCGAATGCGACTGCGGCGGGGATGTGGATTGGGCTGATGCAGCAGCAGAATTCCATCAATGGCAACTATGATTTTCAGAAGTGGCAAAAGCAGTATCAATTTTTTGTGAAGGCGGACACGAACGGGAACTTCACGGTGCCGAACGTGATAGCGGGGGCGAACTACACGCTGTGGGCGTTTGGGGCTGGGGCGGCGGGGACATTTATGTCACAGAACCAGACGGGCGGCAATCCGCCATTTTTATTCAACGTGCCAACGCCGCAGTTCAGCGTGACGATGACGAACAACACGACGAACAATCTGGGGACGGTGACGTGGACGCCAACGCGGGTGGGGGCGACGGTGTTTGAACTGGGGTATCCCGACCGCGTGGCGCGCGAGTTCCGGCATGGGGAGGATTATTGGTCTTATGGGATGCCGCCCAAGCTGGGGTATCCGACGCCGTTCTGGGGGATGCCGATGGAATTCCCCTCGGATTTTCCAAACGGGATGAACTATGTGGTGGGGCAGAGCCGGTGGACGACGGATTGGAACTATGATATGCCGTCGTTGCCGGGTTTGTCCGGGGCTTACCAGCCGTGTGTGGGCACCCTGACCTTCAATCTGGCGACGGCTCCGACGAACGGGGCGACCGCATCAATTTATCTGGACTGCGCTTCCGACAACTACGCCAATATTATCGTGAGCGTGAACGGCAGCAATCTAGGCAGCGCGAGCGGGGTGACGGCCACGCCCACTGCCCTCAGTTCGTCCGGTTTCAATCCGCCTTATCAAGATGACAGCGACTATCACATGAGCGACCACAGCTCGGCCAGCGACGAGCGGATCACGTTTCCGGCGAGCCTGCTGCATTCGGGTCAGAACACGATCACGATCACCATGAACGGCGTCGGGAGCACCAAATTTCTAATGCTGGATTACCTGCGTTTGGAACTGACGGGCTATGTGCCGCCGGCACCGGTGAGCGTGGCGGCTTATGCGGGCAACAACCGCAATTTAGTAAGTTGGCCGGCAACACCTGGGGCGACGAGCTACAACGTCCTGCGTTCCACCACTTCCGGCAGCGGGTATGCGGCGGTTACGAATGGAGTGACCGGTCCGATATGCGGGAGTGGGACGAACAACGCGGTGTATGTGGACACGACGGCGGCGAACAACACGACCTACTATTATGTGGTGCAATCGGTCAATCCGACGGGCACCAGCGCGAATTCATCGCAAAGCACCGGCGCGACGCCCTCATCGGGCTTGTCCACGAGTGCGCCGGCGGCGCCGACGGGCATGACGGTGACGAGTTCGGGGCATCACAGCGTGGCGTTGAGTTGGAGCGCCTCGGCGGGGGCGAATTTTTACAGCGTATATCGGACCACGCTGTATACCAATTTCTGCAGCGGCACCTATCCATTGGGAACCATCATCCTGAACAACACGAATACCGGCACAACTTACACGGACACTTCACCGACGGATGGGAAGATTTACAGTTATTATGTGACGGCCACGAGCGCGGCAGCCACGAGTGGCAATTCCTCCGCTTCGGCGTCGGCGATTCCGATGCCGGTGCCGCCGACGAGCGCACCGGCGCTGGCAACCGGCAATTTTGTCAATAAAACCAATGTCTTTATAAGCTGGGCGCCGGTGTCCGGAGCGGCGGGCTATGTCATCTACCACTCGACGCAACAGGGCGTTTTCACTTGGCCGGATGGTTTTGAACGGGCCATTGTAGAAACGAACTACACCGACGTCGGGGTGGATCCGACGGTCAATCATTTTTACCAGATTACAGCGGTCAACGAGGGCGGCATCTCGCCATCAGGCAGTATCATGGTGCTACTGCCGCCGGTGGTTTCGGGGCTGGCGGCGTTTCCTGGCAATCAGCAGGTGACGTTGAATTGGAGTTCGCAGGTGGGGGCAACGAACTATGTGCTGGAGGTTTCGACCACGAACGGCGGGCCTTACACCGTGCTGTTGAACACGACGAACAACAGTTATGTGAACACCGGGCTGACCAATGGGACGACGTATTATTACATCATGTATTCGCAGGGGCCGAATGGGCAGAGTCCGTTTTCGGCGCAGGCCAGCGCGACGCCAACCGCCGCGATTGGCACGGGTATCTTTTGGACTAACAGCATCACTGCTTCCGCGCAGAGCTGGAATGTGAATGCCAACTGGAACAACGCGGCAGCATTTCCAAACGGAGCGTCGGCGGTGGCAATGGTCAATGCGCCGATCGGCGATGACCAAACCATCAATCTAAATCAGGGCATCACGATTGGCGGCTTGTTCCTCGGTGCGGGCGGCGGAGCGTTCACCCTTGTTGCCAACGGAGGGACGCTGACGTTCAATAATTCGGCGTCGTCCGCATGGCTGACGGAATCGTCGGCCAGCAGCGGGGACACAATTTCAGCGCCGATCACGGTGACCAGCAGTTTGCTGATCACGAACAGCTCGGTGAACTCGCTAACGCTGGCGGGCAATATTTCAAGTGCGCCCGGAGGGATCATCATCAACGGCAACGTGGTTTTGAGCGGCGTGAACAATTACACTGGTGGCACGATGGTAAACGGCGGCTATCTGAATTTCTCCGCCAGTTCCGCCATTCCCGCGAGCGGGGCGGTGACATTGAACAACACGGCAAGCGTGACGACTGCCGGCACGGTGCCGAATGTGGTGGTGAACGGCAACAACAGTCTGGTCGCCAATAATATCAGCACGCTGACGCTCAACAACGGCACGTTGACGATGCTATACAACGGACTGGTCACTTACGGCGGCACGATCTCAGGCGCCGGGCGGATTGTGCTGGGCGGGGTGGCGACCTTTTCGCGGTTTACGGGATCGCTGGGAGCAGCAAACGTTATATTTGATTTGGGAACCAACGCGGGAAGTCTCTACGAACGAAACAACAATACGGCGGTGGCGCTGGGCGGATTGGCAGGCGGTCCAAACACACAACTGGTCGGCGACTGTAACGCGGGTGACCATCCGATGACTTACACCATTGGCGGCGCGAATGTGGACACGGAATTTGACGGCATGATCACGAATGGATATTCGGGTAGCACTGCGGTCACCAAAACCGGGACGGCCAAATTGATATTGGGCGGCAGTAATCCATACATCGGGGTAACCACGATCAACCAAGGCAGTCTGATCGGCGTCGTTGGCGGGAATTGCAGGAACAGCGCCGTAACGGTGGCGGCTACCAGCGGCAAAACCGCCACCTTGGGAGTCTCCATTTCGGACAACACGAAGCAGTGGACGTGTGCGAGTTTGACGGTCAACAATGGCGGGACCAGTTCGGCTTTGGATTTTAATTTTGGCACCGTCATGCCGAGCTTGAGCGTGGCGCCGTTGAACATCCTTGGCGCGGCCACCTTCACGACCACACCATTGGTGACGGTGGATTTGAGCGGCAGCCCCGTCACGGTGGGGGCGCAGTATCCGTTAATGACGTGGGGCAGCGAGGCGGGCACGGCACCGACGAACGTGACGATGAGGGCACGCGGCGTCAGCGGACATCTGGCGGTGACGGGCAACACTTTGTATCTGGTGGTGGACAGCGTGGTCAGTGTGGAGCCGCTGCGGTGGGCGGCCAGCCCGGCGGGCGTCTGGGACTTGACCAGCGCCAACTGGATGGACAACCAAGGCGACCCCACGGTTTATTATGCGGCGGGCGACCAGGTGGTGTTTGACGACACTTATGTGACCAATGATGTCACAGTAACGGTGAACAGTGTGGTGACGCCGGTGAACGTGACTGCGGCCAATTCAGCCTACGATTACACGATTACCGGTGCTGGATCCATCAGTGGTGCCGGCGGTTTGGCCAAGAGCGGGACGGGCGTGTTGACGCTGGGGCTGGCGAACACCTTTACGGGCGGCGTGAGCGCCAATGGCGGCACGCTGACACTGGATTTTTCAGATGCGAACGCGCCGGCGGCGAACCTCGTTCCTGCGGGCAACGCGCTCGCGCTCGGCGGCGGCAATTTGAACGTGCATTGTGGTGCCGGCGAAACCAACGCGCAGACCTTCAGCGGCACCACCCTGACGCCGGGAGCCAGCGCCGTCACCGTGACGGCGAACGGGGCGGCCACGTTGGGGGCTTTTGCTGGCGGGAACAACCCGACTGCCGGGGCTGGCGTCGTCTTCAACGGCCCGGCAACGATTGGGTCAAACAACGTGGCGGTGGCGGCTGCGGGCACGATCACGACCACCACGGCGGGTGGCACCGGCAGCGCGCTGGGAAGCCTCGGCAAGAATGCCGGGAGCGGCGGCACTGGCAATGCCTGGGCGACGGTGGGACTTTACGACTGGGCGTCCACGTTCACGACGAACGGCGTCCAGAGCAGTAGCCCTTACACCATCATCGGTGGTTCGCAGGTGCCGGGCTTTTACACGGCGATCACGCCCACCGGCGGCGGGTCCGGCTATAACAACGATATGAGCGGGCAGGAAATTCCCGGCACCACCCAGGTCGGCGCGATTCCCAACAGTTATTCCGTGCGGTTCAATTCGCCAAACTCGCCTTATTCGAGCGCCACCGGCAATCAGACCGGCGGCTATCTGATCACCCCGAACCTGGGGAATGTGAACGCGGCCGTCAGTTCGTGGCGGCCGCTCAACAACCTTCAGATTGTGCAGAACAACACCAGTGCGGTTTTCATCCTGGGCGGAATTTTGAACTCCAGCGGCAATGCCATCGTCAAGTCGGGGGCGGGCACCTGGTTCTTTGACCCCGTGGCCGCCAACAATCTGCCGATGAACTCTGTGGACGCCAACGGCGTCTATCAGGCCAACCCCGGCCATTATTACAGTTATCCGCTCAACAATGCCGGCGGCAGCTTCACTGTCGGGGAGTTGTTCCTCAACGGCGGGGTCACCGTGATTGCCACCAACAGCGCTTTGGGGTTGCCCGCGACCCAGGGCACGACGCCCGGCGGCGCGGGCACGGTGAATTTGAATGGCGGCACTTTGATGAGCGACATTTACAATGTGAATCTGACCAATGGGGCGGCCGGCGGTGCCAACCGCAATGTCTATCTGGGCGGCAACGGCGGCGGACTCGCGGCGCAGTCCAACATCACGCTGACGGTGTCCGGGGCGATTACCAACGCGGTGAGTTATGCGGGGCCGTTGAGCATCGGCGTCGCCGGCAGCCTGGTGCCGGGCACCGGCGGAGCCACGGCCAACCCGGCGTTGTTCGCCACGGGCACGGTGGATTTGAGCGGCAGAACCAATGCTTACAGCGGCGGCACGATCCTGTTGAGCGGCACGGCCAAAATCAATGGCATCAACAATCTGGGCGGCACCAACTACGGCGGCCTGACGTTCAACGGCGGGACATTGCAGTATGCGGCCTCGGCCAGCGGGTTCGGGGCGCTCGATCTTTCATCAGGCAACAACGGCATCATTCTATCCGCCGGCGGCGGGATGCTGGACCTCAACGGGAATAATGTCACTTATGCCATTGCCATTGGCAACTATGGCATTGGGGCGTTGACGGTGATGAGTTCGGCGGCCAACGGCACGTTGACCTTGTCGGGCGCGAACACTTACACCGGAAACACGATGGTCAGCAATGTTACGTTGATGGTCAACAATTCAGCCGGCAGCGCGACGGGGACGGGCGAGGTGCTGGTGCAGACCAATGGCATCTTGGCTGGCAATGGGAGCGTGGCCGGGAGCGTGACGGTGAATGCCGGCGGGACGCTGGCACCGGGCAATCCCATTGACACCTTGACCATCGGCGGCAATCTCACATTGCTGGCGGGCGGCACGACGGTTCTGCAAGTGCAGCATTCGCCGCTGACCAATGACGCGGTGCAGATCGGCGGCACGCTGACGGTTGGCGGCGCGCTTATCATCACCAACAGCGGTGGCACAGCCTTCAGCACCGGCGACAGCTTTCAATTGTTCAGCGCGGGGAGCTACGGCGGAAGCTTTGCCGCCGTCACCCTGCCGGCACTCACAAGCGGGCTGGGCTGGAACACCAGCAACCTGAACTCCGCAGGGCTGCTTTCAGTCGTGGGCGTTGTGCCGCGATTTGACACGGTCACTACCAGCGGCACCAACCTGGTGCTGCAAGGCAGCGGCGGGCTGCCCAACGGCAGCTACTATCTTCTGGGCTCGACCAACGTCGCGCTCCCGCTCGCCAGTTGGGCACGCCTGGCCACCAACTATTACGACGCCTCCGGCAGCTTCAGCCTCACCAATCCCATCACCCCCAACACGCCCCAGCAGTTTTTCCGAATACTGCTGCCGTGAAAGACGGATGTAAGATTAACAAAAATGCGATTACACAAATACATCTTTATTTCATTACTAGCGCTAGGTTTCTGTGCCTTGTTACCGGCTTGTGCTCAAACGTTGGGAAAGGAAGATGGTCCGCGCAAACTGATCCCACTTTCTGGGACAGGCTGGCAGTTCTTTGGAGTTAGGCCAACTGACACATTTCCGGAAATTAATTCCACGAGGAACCAGAAATGGATTAAGAATTAACCGACAACTGACAAAACAACAAAATCGAACCCATGCTAAAAAAAATAAAGATGGCACTCTTGCCGACGATACTATTAGTGACGACCGCCACCGGATTCGCCGGCCGACAAGAAAATCCCGTTGACCTTTCGAAGCTCGACACGCCCCTTTACACCGTGGAAGGCGACGCCTTTGTCCGGCACAATGGCGACCGGTATTGTAATCGCCCGCTATACTGCAACCACACTTATGCGGTGGCCCTGGGCGGCGACAAGCCTTTCGCCATGGCGGGCGACGGAAAATCATTTTTGGGCAATCTGATGTTTGCCCTGATGCGGCAGGGACAGGGCAAGTGGCTGCAAAATGCGGCTGACATCACGTCGAAGTATCGTCCCGGCCGCATGGAATGGATTGTTAAAGACATTTCTTGGGGCGCGACCACGATTCATCTTGAAGTGGTTCCCACTGCGCATGGAGCCGGCATGGTCGCGCGGGTGCGCGTGGAAAATCCACTGCCAGGCGACACTTTGTTGTGGGCGAGCGGCGGTTTTAGCAATGACAAGGGGAGCATTCTGTGGACGATGGACATGACTAGCCAGAGTGTGAAATATATTCTGCGGGGCTTTGATGCGGTGGATTGCGAGAACAACAAAGTTCTGGCGCAGGGCAGTTCATGGACGTTGCAAGCAGCAACTGGAAGATCTTCAGCCTCGGCTACCGGTATTTGCAGCGCCGATACAAAATCCGTAGTTTCCGACGCCAACGCGTGGAAAGATCCGGTAGCTCTTCTGGCGAGCCACGGAAAGGATGCGCCTATCGCCTGCGGCACGGTGGCGCTCGCCGACAATCAAGATGTGTATTGGGAATTGGGTGGTTCGCAAACAGAAAGTGCTGGGGCGAAGAAATCGCTCGCCGAAGATTTCGACGCCGGGATGCAGCGCGTGATTGACGTTGAAAAACAGGTCGTCGTCGAGACGCCCGATCCGTGGCTGAACGCGGCGGTCGGTGCGTCCGTCAACGCGAACGACGCCCACTTTCGCGACGGCATATACACACACTCGGGAATGCGCTGGGGCGTGGCCTTGCTCGGCTGGCGCACCGTTTACGGCGGCACCGTCTTTGGCTGGCATGACAACGTGAAGACCGACGCAAAAAATTTCATCAGCCAGCAAATCACGGAATCCGACAAGACCACGGCTCATGCGGACCCAAAGGCGTCGCTTTCCAGCCAGGCGCCCGACTCGCGGATGTTCGGCAAAGGCCGCATAGATTTTCACCACCCGCATCATTATGACATGCAAAGCCAGTTCTTTGACCAGATTCAACACGCATGGCGTTGGACCGGCGATCCTGATCTGGAAAAGTCGCTCCGTCCATCGCTCGATCTTCATTGCGAATATATCAAGGACTGTTTTGATCCTTATGGTCTTGGCATTTATGAAAGCTATGCCAACACCTGGCCGACGGACGACCAATGGTATAACGGCGGCGGCACCTCCGAAGAAACAGCCTATGCCTACGCCTCGGAAAAAACCGCGTGGCAACTGGCGCAGCGCGCCAACGACCAGGCGGGCGTCAAGCTGCATGCGGCAAATGTCCAACGCATTCGCAAAGGCTTCTTTGATCTTCTGTGGATTCCCAGACTGGGCTATCCCGGCGCTTATCGCGAACAGATTGGCTACAAGCGCCTGCATGAAAGTCCGTGGCTCTACGCAGTTTTTTGCCCGATAGATGCCGGCTTGCTGGACAAGGAACAGGCCGCGCAGGCATTGCAGTTTAGCGAGTGGGGGTTGGAGCGCGTCAAGATGCCTTACGGCGGCGACCAATGCTGGCCCTCGCAGTGGGTGCCTTCGATCTGGTCGGTTCGCGAAATGTGGTCGGGCGACAACTATCAGCTTGCGCTGGCTTACTTTCAAGCCGGGCTTGCCGATGATGGCTGGAAAGTTTTGCACGGCACTTTTCCGCAGCAAATGCTTTACGGCAAGGTTCCCGGCGATATGGGGCATCCCGCTGGGGGAACTGATTTCAACGATTGCAACAGCATGTTTGCGCGGGCGGTCGTGGAAGGGTTATTTGGCTACACGCCGGATTATCCGAATGGGATCGTAAAAATCGCGCCGGAATTTCCGGGCGATTGGGACCACGCTGCCATCGAGACCCCGGACGTGAACATCAAATATGTCCGCAGCGGTGTGAATATCCAGTTTAACGTCACGCTCGCCAAGGCCTGCGCGCAGGAGGTGCTGCTGCCGGTTTCAACCAAAGCCGTGCAAGGGGTGACTGTGAATGGCAAGCCGGCCCAATGGGAGTTAATCCCAGGCTTTGGCCGCAGTCTGGTGAAGCTTGCCTTGCCTGCCGCCATTGCCACCGAGATTGAAGTAACTTGTCAGGATGCGCTCAAGACTTACCCGGCGACTTATCTCGCTGGCAATAGTGGTGACCAAGTTACACTTCAGGCCGAGGGCGGCCAGTTGGTTGATTTTCACGATCCGCAAGGAGTATTGAAAAATGCACAGGTGCAAAATGGCTCGGTTGTCGGCGTGTTGACAACGAATTCGGGCGATCATTTGGTGTTCGGCCTGGTGCAAGTAGGCGAGGCGCGGCAATGGCGGTTGTTCAAGCTCCATGTGACCGACACACAGGCGGACAAATATCTGACCGACAAAACCCAGGTGCAGGTGCCTGCCGACGCCCGCTGGAATGCAGTGGATATGCAGTCCGTATTCAATGGCGACATCCGCACCATCTACCAGCAAAAGTATCTTTCACCCCGGCCGAACACTTGTTCACTCCGGCTGGCGACCGACGGCTATTCAACGTGGCAGCAGGTTTTGGGCAAAGGGCCTCATGCGCCGGAAATTGACTTATCAGAAGCACCTTCGTTGACCGATGGTAAAGGACATATTCTCGCCGGCAAAGGCGTGCCATTCACCTGGTCAAATGCAGATACTAACATCGCCTTCACGTCGCAATGGGACAACTGGCCGAAGCAGATCAACGTCCCGGTCAATAAAGCCGGCGAGGCAGTGTGGTTTCTGCTTTGCGGAACCACCGACCCGATGGAAGTCCGCATCGCCAATGCCGAACTGCGGTTGAAGTATGCCGACGGCGTGGTGGAAAAATTGGAGATCGTTCCGCCATTAAATTTCTGGCGGCTCTGTCCATTTGGCGGGGTTGACTACGACTATGCGCGGGATCGTTTTGCTCTGCCGAAAGTGCCGCCGACCACGGTGCAGCTTGGCAAGAACTGTCGCGGCGTCGTGCTGCCTTGGCGTCTGCGTCCCGGTGTGGCGTTGGAAAGCGTCACTCTGGAAACACTGTCGCAAGAAGTCGTCATCGGGCTGATGGGTGTGACCGTGATGAACTAGAGACTGATTATTTTGAAATTACTTACAAACAACCATGTTAATCAATCGAAAGCCGAGATTCTATGAACAAGAGAAATGTTGTCTTAATGTTAGCCTTGGTTGCCATCAGTGCGGCAGCCGACACACAAAAAGCCAACGACAGCAAGTCAGATCTCCCGAAAGCCGCCACCAAGACCTTCATTGATTATTTTCTGCCGACGCCAATCACAGATTCCTTGTCATGTGATGCGTGGGGCGCTGCCACAGTGGGTCCACGCGATACCAAGAACGGTCTGGAAGATACCACCATGAAGCAATGGAATTATTGGGACGGACAGATCATCAAAGGGCCGGATGGTAGATACCATATGTTTGCCAGCCGCTGGGATCAGGCCAAGGGGCATCGCGGCTGGGGCAGTTCAAAAGCCGTTCATGCCGTCAGCGACAAATTGACCGGACCCTACATTGACCAGGGACTTTGCTGGCCGGACAGCATGGAAGGAAAAGGCCACAACGTTACGGCGTTGGTGCTGCCGGACGGACGTTATGCCGTGGTCGTCAGCGAGACGCGGCCCGGCACGGTCTTTGTTTCTAAATCGCTGGACGGTCCGTGGGAACAACTGGGTTTGATCCAGGTCGCCACCAATGAGTTCAGCCGTCTGGGAAGAATGTCCAACACGAGCATGATGCTCCGCCCCGATGGAAATTTTGAAATCGTGCCGCGCTCCGGTGCCATTCTGATCAGCACGAACGGCGTGCTCGGCCCTTACATAGTCCAAGGGCCGAGTATTTATGCGAAAGTTACCGGCCTTCCGCTGGAGACCCTTGAAGATCCGGTCGTTTGGTATAGCGGAGGCTTGTATCACATCATCGTCAACGGCTGGCGACCCCGCAAAGCCTATCATCTAACCTCCGTTGACGGCATCCACGACTGGACATTTCGCGGTTTTGCCTACGACCCGACAATGGACTTTGTGCGCTACACCGACGGCACCGTCAATCATTGGTTCAAGATGGAACGGCCCGGCGTGTATATTGAAAATGCCCACGTCGCCGCCGTCACGCTGGCCGTCGTGGACATTGCCAAGGAGGAAGAAAAGGGCAACGACAACCACGGCAGCAAGGTTGTCGTGATCCCCTTCGACGGTGCCGCCATGGACCGTGACCTTCAAAATGTTTCCAAAGGCGCGCCCGCGTCAACTCGGTAAGAGCGAATTCAAGGATCAAATATGAATAACAATAAGACACAATCAATCACACGCTTTGTTTCAGCGGCGCTTGCAGCCACCATAACTTATGAAATCGGCTCTATCTGCGCCGCGCAAACGATGCCTGAGGTCATGACAAACATGTTGGCCAAAGTGCAATCGTCACCCGCTCAGGACAAAAAGATGGCATGGTTTCGCGAGGGGAAATACGGCTTGTTTATTCATTGGGGACTTTATGCCATTCCCGCCGGCGTGTGGAACGGCAAGCCGGTCCGCATCAGCAGCGAGTGGATCATGGCCCATGCGCAGATTCCGGTGAAAGAATACGAGCAACTGGCGAAGCAATTTAATCCTGTTGATTTCAACGCCGAGCAATGGGTGCAGATTGCGCAGGACGCGGGGATGAAGTATATCGTCATCACGGCGAAGCATGGCGACGGCTTCGCAATGTATCATTCGCACGTCACGCCCTACAACATTTACGATGCAACGCCGTTTCACCGTGACCCGCTCCGCGAGCTTGCGGACGCGTGCGCGAAGCACGGGATTAAACTCGGCCTTTATTATTCACAGTCGGTGGACTGGCACGAGCCGGGCGGCGAGGGCAATAGTTGGGATTTCAGCCGGGACAGTGAGAAGGACAAAAGCGGCGCCTTCGACCATTATCTCCAGACCAAAGTCGAACCGCAGTTGAAGGAGCTGCTCACCAACTATGGCCCGATTTGCGAAATCTTTTTCGACACACCGGCCATGATGACGCCGCAACGCGCGCAGAGGCTGGCGGACATTGTCCATTCGCTCCAGCCCGCGTGCTTGATTGACGGGCGGCTCGGCGTGCCGGGCGATTACGCCACCATGGGCGACAACGGGATTCCTTCTGCCAACGTCGGCGGCGATTGGGAAACGCCCGGGGAATTGAATCACAACTGGGGCTTCGACCAGAACGACAGCGACTATCAATCGCCGAGCCAGGTGCTGTTCAAGCTGCTGGATATTGTCAGCAAAGGCGGAAACTATCTGCTGGATGTCGGGCCGACAGCGCAGGGCGTCATACCGGAGGTGGCCGAGAAAAATCTGGAATCGTTGGGCCGCTGGCTCAAGGTGAACGGCGATGCTGTTTATGGCACAACTCGTTCGCCGTTCGAAGAAGGCTTTGGCGGCTTTGGGCGGAAACTGTTCGACGGAAAGGGAAAGGCGGTCGAACTCCCGTTTCTTGATTGGCGTTGCACCGCGAAGCCTGGAGAACTTTATTTCGCCATCTTCCACTGGTCGAGCAGCGGCTTCAAATTGCCTGCGTTCAAAAACGAGATCAAGAAAGCCTATTTTTTGGCTGATCCGAACCAGACGGACATTCCCGTCACCTTAACCAACAACGTCCGCGTCGTGCAAACACCTCACTACGCCCCGGACGTGATGGCGACCGTGCTGGTTGTAGAAATCAACGGCAACAAAGTGGAACGCTGACCGGCCATTCCGCTATAGAAATTATTTCACAAGAAAAAATGGACGTTCGCTACACAGTCAATCCGCACACGATCAAATCCAATACAAATCAGTATTAGCGTATCATGACCATCTATCGTCTGTTAATTTTTGGCGCAACCTTCTTCTTTGGCCTCTCCTCGGCATTTGCCTTGACGCTGCCGCATATATTCGGTGATCACATGGTGCTGCAATCCGGTCAGCTGGTGCCGGTCTGGGGCTGGGCTGCGCCGGGCGAGGCGGTGACCGTGAGTTTTGCCGGCCAGAAAAAACAAGCGGTTGCCGCCGCCGATGGTCGTTGGGAAGTTAAATTGGATCCGCTGACCATTTCGGCGGAGCCGGCGGAATTGACTGTTGCCGGTTTGGAAACGCTGACTTACAAGGATGTTCTGGTGGGCGAAGTGTGGCTCTGCTCGGGCCAATCCAACATGCAAAAGCCGGTCGGCGCCTGGCGCGGACAGCCGGTTTCCACGATCAATTACCAGCAGGAACTGGCGGCGGCCAATTATCCGCTTATTCGTATGATGAACGAGGAGATTTACAATGCGGATTTTCCCGCCCGCGATTTCGATGTCGCCGCGCATCCGAAACCAGATTATCCGTGGAATGGCTGGGTTGCCTGCACGCCAGCCTCGCTGGATGAAATTAAATTTTCCGCCGCCGGCTATTTTTTTGCGCGCAAACTTTTTGAAGAACTTAAAATTCCCATTGGCATGGTTGAAGCCGCTGCGGGCGGAACGCATATCGAAGCTTGGACGCCAGCTGGCGGCTTTGCCACCGATCCGGTTCTTGCTGAATTTGCCAAGGCCGCCCAGACGCCCAGGGTCAAGTTTGACGGAACCTCCATTGGCACGCTCTACAATGGCATGATCCATCCGCTGGCACCGTTCGCCCTGCGCGGGGTGTTGTGGTATCAGGGCGAATCGAATTTGCTCAAGGGCGATGGTGCCAATTATGCCAACAAAATGATGGCGCTGATCACAAGTTGGCGGGCGGCCTGGGGACGAGATCTGCCTTTTTATTATGTCCAACTGCCGCCGCTGCTTTACTCCACTCGGAACAATCCCAGCCACACGCCCACGGATGAAGCCGTTTTTCGGGAGGCGCAGGCATCGGTGCTGAAGCTGCCGAATACCGGCATGGTCGTCACCACCGATCTCGTGGACGATCTTAACAACATACATCCCCCCCGTAAGAAGGAAGTGGGCGAACGGCTCGCGCGGTGGGCGCTGGCCAATGAGTATGGGCGAAAGCTTGAAGTTTCCGGGCCGATCTATCGCCGTCACAGCATCGAACATGAAGGCTACAAGGCCGTCCTGCATTTCAACCATGTCGGCAAAGGGCTGGTTTCCAAAGACGGCCAGCCGCTCAACTGGTTTGTCACGGCGGGCAAGGACGGAAAATATTTTCCGGCCCAAGCTGAAATTTCCGGTGATGCCATTGTCATAACCAGTCCGCAGGTCGCTGAACCGTGGGCGGTGCGCTTTGCGTGGGACGAAGGGGCAACCCCGAATTTCTTCAACCAAGACGGCCTGCCCGCCGTGCCGTTCCGCACGGACAACCCGTTCGAACCGGTTGCAAACTAAATTTCACCAAGCCTTAAGCCGCAATGTTCCTTTTCTAAAAACTTTTATATGAACAATCATCACCGCCCTTGCATCCTTGGCGTATTTTTTCGCAGATTGCCCGTCGGTTTTTACGTTGACGCCTGCAGCCAACAATCCCAACCCCTCAAATGAAAATTGCCATGTTAAAACTACCGACCATAACCCCGATCATAAAAACAAAATGGCTGCCGGTTTGCCTGGCGCTTCTGGCGCTGGCAGCAAGCCCGGCATTTTCCCAGACGGCGTATTTCGTTGACGGCTGGCATGGCGGCATCTGGGGACATTATCCGCCGTGGGTCACACAGTTCCTCGTGGATAAATTAAACCAGAATCCGAATTGGAAAATCAATCTGGAGATCGAGCCAGAAAGCTGGGACTGGATCGAGGCCAACACCCCGGAGGCCTACAAGGAATTTCAGGCGCTGTTCGCAGACCAATCCATCAATAGCCGGATTGAATATATCAACCCCGACTTCGCGCAAAGTTACCTGTGGGATGTCACCGGCGAAAGCGTCATCCGCCAGTTCGATTATGGCATGCGAAAACTCCGGCAGCATTTCCCCAATGCCAATCTCACCGTCTATTCTTCCGAGGAGCCGTGCTTTACAAGCGCGCTGCCGGGAATCTTGAAATCCTTTGGTTTCAAGTATGCCGTTTTGAAGAATCCCAACACCTGCTGGGGCGGCTACACGCGCGCTTTCGGCGGTGAACTGGTCAACTGGGTCGGGCCGGATGGAACAAAAATAACCACCGTGCCGCGGTATGCAATTGAGTCATTGAATACGAGCACAACGTGGAAGACCATCGCCTCGGACAATGCGCCGACCTACATCGAGGCGGCGCTTCAGGACGGCATAATTCATCCCGTCGGAATGTGCTTGCAGGATGCCGGCTGGAAGAGCGGCCCGCGCCTGGGCAAGGGAGCTTATCAGCCAAGCGAGTATGTCACCTGGCGGGATTATTTTGAAAATCATGCCGTCAAAACTCCGGCGCAAGACTGGAAATTCAGCCAGGAAGACGTGCTGGTCAGCCTTGTGTGGGGATCGCAAGTGCTCCAAAAAATAGCGCAGGAGGTGAGGGCGGCGGAAAATCAAATCACCATGTCAGAAAAGCTGGCCACCATGGCTGTGACCTACCAGAAATTTCCGTGGCCGCAACCAGCTTTCGCCGGCGCTTGGAGAACCTTGTTGCTGGCGGAACATCACGACTGCTGGATCACGCCCTACAACCGAAGCGGGGCGGCGGATCATTTGACCGCATTGCCAAGCTCCCTGACCCCGGCCAGCGGCGGGGCAACCAACAATTCTTGGGCGGACAAAATCGCCCTGTGGACGGATAACACCCGACAGACGAGCGACACGATTACGCGGCAAGCTTTGGCGTCGCTGTCTGCTGAAACCGGAGATGACCGGACTTTCATCCGCGTGTTCAACACTTTGGGGGTCGGGCGGAATGAACTGGCCGCCGCCGCTTTGCCCGCCGGCTGGGACACCAGCCGCGTCCGGGTTCTGGATGGCGAAAACCGGGAAGTTCCATCACAAATTATTCCCCGTTCGGGATCAAGCGAAGTGCTGTTCGCCGCAGACGTTCCTTCAATGGGCTACAATACTTATCGTTTGCAAAAACTCCCGGCAGTGTCTTCAAAAGGCTCGCATATTTCAATCCAGACCGACGGCACTTATAAATTGGAAACCGATTTATACATTGTGGCGCTCGATCCCGCCCAAGGCGGGACGATAACCAGTCTCCAGGCGAAAAATCTGAACCATAAGGAATTTGTGGACGGCGCGAACGCCCGGCGGTTTTCAGAAATGCGGGGCTACTTTTTTGACGAGGGGAAATATCATTCCAGCGCGGACCAGCCCGCGAAGCTGACGATTCTGGAAAACGGCCCGGTGCGATTGCGAGTGCAAGTGGACGGGCTGATTGGCATTCATCCGTTCACCCAGACCATCACGCTCGCCCAAGGCCAGCCGGGAATTGACTTCAATCTCAAGATCAACTGGCAGGGAAATCCCGGCATCGGCGACGGCTACGCCCAGACCAATGGCTGGCGGCGAGAGGATGACCCCAAGGCCTTTTACAACAACCGCGAAAAACTGCTCGCGTTGTTCCCGCTGAATCTGCAGGCGCAGAAAATCTACAAAAATGCCGCGTTCGATGTCACCGAAAGCAAATTGAGCGACACGTTTTTCAACAACTGGAGCGGCATCAAGAACGACATCCTGCTCAACTGGGTGGATGCGACCGATGGTTCAAACCAGTATGGACTGGCCTTGTTGACGGATCACACCACGAGCTACGCCCACGGCGCGGATTTTCCGCTGGGACTGACCCTGCAATATTCAGGAATGGGATTGTGGGGAAAAAACCATCGCATCGCCGGCCCCACGGAATTGAACTACGCTCTGGTGCCGCACGCCGGGAAATGGGATCAGGCCGGCATTTGGACAGCCAGCGACCGCTGGAACGAGCCATTGGTCACAAGTGTCATGAATTCAAATTCCCCTGCCGGCGCCGCCCGGAAATCTTTGGTGAGCGTTTCTGGAAGCGGAATTGAAATCTGCGCCTTATACAAGGACGGAAACAACTTGCTGGCCAGGTTTTTCAATGCCGAAGGCGATGCCGCGCCGAGGCAAATCACCTTTGACGGCCATGCGGACACGATTGAAACCGTCGGCTTGGATGGAAGTAAAATTCGCGACCTGCCGCCGCAGAAGCAGGCCGGGCAAACCACCGTCAGCCTTTCCCTCGCCAAATTGGGCGTGCAAACCATCCGGCTCGGCAATTTCAGCGCTTCTACATCGAGTGAGTGAAGCGCAAAAAATTTCAGACAACGCGCTGGTTGAGCGGGGAAAAACTTGATTGAACACAAGGCAGGTGATGCTTGCTGGATGTTACCGGGAATTGGCTTGGCGAAGTTGATGAAAAGTTGAGCCAACCTAATATGTCTGCCGGTTTCATTTGAACCGCCACCTTGTTTCAAGGCGAACCCGCTCGCGTCGGCGGCTCCGGAACAAGTTCGATTCGATCACCGGATGACGTATTGAAACCCAGTTTCTCTCCGGCCAGCGTTTGTGTTGATTTACCGTTGACGACCAATTGAATGCGGCTTCCAGGCCAGGGATTCTGCACGACGCACGGACGCCCCTTCTCGCTGACGATGACCACGTCTTTCACCACCCCGCTGCGGATGGCCGCGCTCACCAAAAAAGCACCGTAAGCCCGCAGCGTGTGGAACTGCGCATCGCGGTTCCTCGGCCAAACTGGAAACAGCCGCAAAATTCCCTCATGGCTTTGCAGCAACATCTCGTCCACCGTGTTCGGAACGACGCTACAGTTCTCCAGCATATGACCCTCATTGTGAATAATTCCGTTGGGATGAAATTCCAACTCATGGAGTTTTTCCAATATGACATCGGGATTGTATCCGACGCGTACGGCCGCTGGAAAGAAAGACGACGAACCGTTAAAACTTATCCACCGATCCGCCAGCTTGATCATGTTACGAACAATTGCCAGCACCTTCGGGTCGCTGCCCAGCCCAATTCCTCCTGCCGGATAGATATAAGCAAAGGGCATGGCGTGGAATACGGTCTTGCCATCCCTTTCCGCCGTGCTGATGGCGCTTAAATGATTCAAAATATAATTCCACTTGTCCCGCTCCTTTTCATCCACCCCCAGTTCATGGCTCATGTCCAGCGCAAGCTTCAGGACGTTGCGCACCAACCCCAGCGAGATGACGGGGTTCGTATCCTGTCCGCCTTCATTTGCGCCATCTTTGTAAATAACATATCGACCATCCGCCGGCTGGCGCAGTTCTTTCGGCAGGTTCTCCGTCGCTTTGATTAATTCAGGCGGCGTTGGCTCGAACTTCATGTAATCCTCCCAGAACAGCGCCACGTCCCGGATAAACGGATAAATTTTCTGCGCGTAAGCCGGATCGTAAGTCATATACCATCGCTGCGCCATGTTAACTGCGGCAAAAGTCGCGTTGCTCCGCTGGCCGAGGAACAGCCCGCCTTTCTGGCGAAGCCACGGCGGATCCGCCGGGTTCGTGGCAAAGTTTGGATGCTGTTCGTCGCGCGTTGTCTCGATGCCGACCGGCCCAAATTTCACCGGATAGAGCACTCCGCGACAGTTCAGGACTGCCTGGGCGTAATACTCCCCGCGTTTTCGAAAATCCAAAACCGGCGCATCTTCGGGGTCAGCCTGCTCAATGTGATTGGCCGAATACAGGCCGTAGAAACAGGCTTCATGATTGTAGTTCATGGTGTAGGCACCGGTCCACATCGGCTGGTCGGTGGTCACTCACGGGCCGGCGATTCCCGGCGGATAATCCGGGTCGCGGCTGCACGAGGCGAGAATGTAGTTGGAAACATGATACCGCCATTCCAATTCCGCATCGCCCAACTCAACCGAAGATTTGTCCCAGAAATTCCGCCACCATTTCAAATGGTCAGCGTATAATGCCACGAGACGGTTTTGATCCAGCAAGGCCACCTGCTGGCGCGCATCCGACACAAATTGTTTTCCCTGTCGCAGGCTCTGCATGGCCGCCATCAAAATCACCGGGTGGTCTGGGGCAAGCCGGAAATGTTGTTTCTCTCCGCCCAGCAGGCGGAACGCGCAGGCGGCGGCGGTGGGAATTTCCACGTCTTTTAGAAAGCTTCGGACGCCCCAAAAAATTCCGTCTTCACTTTCAGAAATTGGCGCGGACGGCATTCCCGTCCAGTCCGGCGCAGTTCCCGGCTTGGGCCGGTGGTCAGACTGGGGCGTCGCCCTCGGGGCCGGCGGAATCCAAAGCTGAACCTCACCCTCCACCGGCTCGCCCTTGGTGGATAATTCGACCACCAGCAAATTTTCAGTGCCGGACACCCAGGAGCGCATGGTGACTTCGGTATGATCCTTCTTGAATGACGACACCGTGATCGCTTCCAACAAGTTCTGTTCGGCGTGGTAAGTTGCGCCTTGCAGTTGCGGAATAAGAACATCAAGATGACCGAACGGTCGCGGCCCGCTCCGGCACCAAACATTCCGCAGTTCCCAAAAGTCATTTTTGCCGAGCCAGAACTGCTGGGCTTCCGGCCCGCCGCTCATCGCCACCGCCATGTCGCCATTGCCCAGCAGCGGTGCGTCAAGCTGCTGATAACGCGGCAACGGCATGGGTGGCGCGGTGAACACCGACGTGAACGCAGAAATATTCGCGACCGCTGGAACTGCCATTCCCGTGATTAAAGCCAACACGCCCAGCCCGATTGTCCGGCGGCTGGCCATGGATTTTTCCCCGACAACCCCACTCGAACCAATCAATCGGCCGAAGAAATTTGCACCAAGAATGAAAAAATGATGAGGGTTCATGGTCTTTTTCTTGCCGTGGAAATCGGTTTAGATTGCAATTGGGTATGTTCGGGCATACTTTTGAGAACTAAATGGACGAAGCAAGTCTAGTAAAGGTGTCAGCGTATGAATTTTATCTTCAAGCGATGACAATGGCGGCTGTCAAAACTGCCAAATCGTTGGCCAAGGCAATCATCGTCGAATCAACCCTGCCATCCGTGAGGCTGGGATATTGCATGGCCTGCCTGGCATTGGTATGGACAAACCCGGTGTATGGCAACAAGTCCGGCCGCAAATCTTCGTTGTTCAACAGATAGACATAGAGCAGGTAGCGCATATAGACTGCCACGCCAGTCCGATAATCTTCCGGATCGCCGGCCGGCCTTCGGAGGCAATAACCGGGAGGCGGATCAGGCCACCAAGCCAGGAGCCGGCCATCTACCGCCAGATACTCCCGAACGCCGGCCAAGATTTGCCGGGTCACCGCGAGCATGGCCGAATAGGTGGGGTCTCCTTTTTTTACAATTTCCATGCGCTCCACCAGGCCGCCAATGATCAATCCCTGGTCGCCGGCCCACGCCAGGTCGCTCCGGTAGCCATGCACTTTGAGTCCGGAAACATAGCTGCTTATTCGTTCCCTTACCACCGCCTTGCTTTTGTCGTCCGAATAAAAATTGAGCAACGGTTCAAATCCCGGACGGGACAGGGTGAACCAGCTTTGCAGGAACTTGTATTCGCGTTCCATGGCGGCGCGATAAGGATTGTCTATTTTGTCCGTCTGGCCGGTGTGCCGGGCCAAGCGGGCGGCCAGCACCAGATATAAACCGTTGGTGACCGTATTTTGATACCCTCCAAGCGCGTCGCCCTTGGGGTTTAATGGATTATATCCGGCATTATCACCAAAATCATAAGTGTGATTCCAAACGCCACCAGCGATGGCGGGTTTCAGCGCTCGGAACTTTGGATTATTTTGCGCCAAATCCCAAGTCTTGGCGGCGGGTGCCATTTTATGCCAGTCTTGGATGCAGTTGTCATAAAACTTGGCGGTATCATCGCCAAACAAATGCTGGTGTTGCGCCGCCTTGAGGTTGGCGATTGCCCACCAGGCATAATCGTCATACCAAGAGCCGTGACTGGCCGTATAGCGCTCCAATGCCAGCTTGCCGAAGACCGCCGCCTCGCCGTCGCCCCCGTCCGTGACGATGAAATAATCTATGATCGTGTCAAAGGTGTGACCCAGCTTCCAGTAGTCGCGGCTCTTTTGGAAAACATGCTTGAGATCTTCATAGGTGCGCTGAGCCGCTTTTTTCAACACATTGTGGTTCATTTGAGTGTTGGCTCTGGCCGACGGACTAAAGTAGCCTGCCAGACTCAGGCCGATGCCAGCCACGCTGGCCTGTTTCAAGAAATTACGCCGGTCAATGGGATTGCTCATAAAGGATGGGAATTAGTTATTCGTGTATTGGGCGGGTAAAAGTGGTCGGTGTTGCAAGCGGCACAGGCTGATTCCATGTCTGCTTGCCGTCAAATACCGCGTTGAAGAGGTAGGTGATTTTCCCGTTCTCGATCAAAAGCCATGGCCGTTCCCGGCGCACGGTTTTGAATTCCGTGCCGTCGGTCCAGCGAATGGTGTCGTCGTAGGCAATCGGTTGCGGAGCGCGCCGCCAGTCGGTCGTGCCGTCGTCAGAAATCAAATGCCCGCCCCACTTCCTGTCGTGGCCGGTCAGGTTGCCGGCGTTATCTTCGCAAATGAGATGATAGGCACCGCCTTTTTTGAAAATGAAGAAATCCTCCACCTTTGCCGCCGGCCAGAGATTGCTGTTCACGAGTGTGTAAGGACCTTCGAACGATTTAGCGACGGATTCACAGACGCGCAGATTGGCCGTGCGCCAGACCAGCTTCACGCTGCCATCCGGCTCGAACCACGCGGCAGGATTGTTCGCGTCGGTGGCCAGGCCAAGGTCCAGTGGCTTGTCTCGGCGCGTCCAAGGTCCGGCGACGGAAGGCGCGGTGGCAATGCCAATCTGCCGGTGGTGCGAGCCGACATCGCTTCCGATGTAGAACAAGACGAACGTGCCGCCGACCTTGTAGATGGCTGGGTTGTGCGCCATGGCGCTGTCCCATTTGCCGGCGGCGCGTTTTCCGATGACCACTTCCTTGAACACATATGGGCCTTCGGGCCGGGACGCTTCCGCGCGCACAATCTCGGAGTGTTGCCGGTAGCCCTCGGGGAACGTCGTGCTGGCCGGCCAGCGCGAGGCGAACATCTCATAGGCGTCGCCAACCTTGGTGACCGAGCCGCACCAAACAAAGTAACCGTCCATCGCAAAACCCGTCCCTCTCGCGACTGGTCCAAACGCACTTAGTTCAATGCCCACGGACGAATGAGCGAGCGACTCACTGTCGGATGCCTGACCATTGGCCAGCAATAGAAGGGCTGCCGCGCCGATCAGCAACGGATTATTGATCTTGGCCATGATTAAATCCACGGGTGGCAATTTATTTTTTCACGGCATCATGGATTTTTTGAGACGTGGACGCCCTGCGAGGTTGCGATGAGTTGCAGCAGATGTCCGCCGTATCGAATTCCTGTGAGCGTTCCCTGAAAAGGCCGCGGCGTCTGCGGATCGCAGACCAATGTGCTGCCGTCCGGCGACGGGCTGAAGCCGAAGAAAGTATTGATAACAACATCGCAAAAGGCGGCCCCGCTGATGCATTCCTTCATGCAGGCTCCGCGCAAGGCGACGCGGACGGGAGCATCGAAATCTTTTTTGTTTGGGCCATAAAATTCCCGGGCTTGCGCAAAGGGGCCTTCCTTGGTGACAATTGCCGTGCGACGGTAGAAGTCGAAGGCTGCCTTCGGATCATCCAACCTCCACATCGCGCCAACGGTCAGCGGAATCCACCCATCATACGCGCCCGTCGGACTGTGATCAGGTCGCGTCGAATGATCGGCCGAAGCGTCCTGCTGGCTCATTGCGCGCATCCAGTCGCGCATGAACAGCTCGCGTTTGACGAAGGCGTTCATTTCGGATTTTTGCATGGGAGTCAGGTCGTTTTTCAGAGCATCGGCAATATAGATGAAATCCACGCAGTGCCGCAGTTCCACCAGTGTGCCGTCTATGTGATACGCGTTCCACACGCCCATGCCGCTTTTGTAGAGACCGAGCACCGCCGGCAAAAATGCGGCGGCCTTGGCCTCGAGTTCCTTTGCGCGGGCGGTTTCGCCATGTAGTGCGTGCCACTGTGCGGCCCGGCGCATCATCCAGACATCCTGCGCGTTGAGCGACGGCACACAGTTAATATAGGCGGGCGCGCATTCGAGCAGATTGCCGTTCTTGCCATAATCCACCAAACCATGCGGACCTTTGGGCAAGGTCTCCCAGTCGGTGGCGAAGGCGTCCATGCGCTCCAAAACCGTTTTGCCATGCTCCAGCTTCTCGTCGAGAAACGCGCGGTCGCCGGTCACCCGCAGGTATTCATCCGCCGTCTTGAAAATGGTGCAGGCGTTGAAGGCGTAGCCGGTGATCTTGTCGTAGTCATTCGTATCGTAGCCGTGGGGCGTGGCAACCGACGTGTGGGCGCCGCTGCGGGCGTTTTGCACCAGCCAGCGGCGCAAGGTGGCTTTCATCCCTGCCGGTTCCAGCAATGCCCACGCGGTCGCCTGCATCGAGGCGTCCCAATAATATTGGATGCCGTCGCCGCGTTCACCGCTGGTGATGAAGGAACGCGGCGACACGGGAAACTGTGTCCGCTCCAAAATCAGCATCGTCAGCGCGCCCATGTAATAATTGCGGCACAGGGCTGCGTCGGCGGTTTTCAAGACCGGCAGGCTGCCGGAAAAATGTTTGTTGCCCGGCGTAAAGGCATCTGCCCAGCGCTGCTCCCAAACTGATTCGCATTCGTCCATAACGGCGTCGAAGCGCGCAACCCAACCGGCCACCCGCGCGTCCGTTTGTGCCGCCAGTGACACCTTTTCATCACCGGCCACAAATCCCAGCTCCACTTTTCCACCCGGCGGCAGCGAAACCGCCCAGTTCCAACAGACGCCATTGGTCTCCGTCGTCACCGAGTCCGGTTTGCGCGCCGGGCGCACGACCGAAACAAAATTCGCGCGCTGTGTGCGGTTGACCACACCGACACCGTCCGCCTGCAAAAGGCCGGGCACAAGCAAGGTAATTTTGGTTTTCAACGGCTTCGCGGTGGCGTTGGTGGCCGTGATGCGGCACAACACGCCGCGCTGTTCGTTGACCATGCGGGTGTCGGTTTCCACAACCAGACCGTAGCAATCGAGATTGCGCCTCAACGCCCGGTAAGCATGCCAGCGGGTTTCAACGGCCGGAAATTCTACGCCGTCAAAGGCGACCCTGACCAACGGGTAACCTGCATTCCATTGAATTTCAGGATTCTTGGTGTGCGTAAACAAGCCGCCCGGGTTGCAGTAAAATGATGTCAAATCACGTCCGACCACCAGCATCTGGTTGAAGTTGTGGACGTCCGGCGGATTGGCCACGTCCTTCATTGGCAGCCAGTCGCCAGCCATCTCATCCAAGTATGGCACTCCAGCAGGAGGTGGCGTCGCAAAACCAGAGGTCGAGATCAGCAGAAGACCGGAGAGGGCAAGAGTGCAACGCTGTAGCGATCTCATACGATTAATGAGTGAGTAATAGATGTTCAGAATGAGTTTAGTTTTCCGTCCAAAGAGATTTCTTGCCCGGCCTTGAATGTCGGGAGGCTAACTTTATTCCCATAGCGAACACGGCAGCTTGATGGCATCGTGCTTCGGATAGTGGCAGTGGTTAGCCGGCCATTCTTCCATTCGCAACTAACTTCATATCCACCTCGCGCTCGCAGGCCGGTGAACCGACCATCGGGCCAAGCTTCGGGCAATGCCGGGAGCAACTCAATTTCGCCGGTGCGCGATTGCAACAACATCTCCGCGATGCCGGAAGTTCCGCCGAAGTTGCCATCAATCTGAAACGGCGGGCAAACATCGAGCAGGTTTGGTAGCGTTGATTCGGTGAGCAACGCTTGCAACATCTTTCGCGCGTGGTCCCCGTCTTTAAGCCGTGCCCATAAGTTGATTTTCCAAGCCATGCTCCAGCCGGTGCCGCCGTCGCCGCGCACTTCCAGAGACTTTTTGGCCGCCGCCGCCAGTTGCGGCGTGCCGTCCGGAGTGATTTGGTTGCCGGGATAAAGTCCGAACAAATGCGAGACGTGCCGATGATGCCGGTCCACCTCGGCGAAATCTTCCTGCCATTCCTGCAACTGCCCGTGCGCCCCGATCTGGAATGGCAGCAGCTTGCTCAAAGCCGCCTTGAGGGTCGCGCGAAAGTCATCGTCCAGGCCGAGGATTTCCGAAGCACTAATGGTTTTGGAAAAGAGATCACGGATGATGGACATATCCATCGTGCTGCCCGTGCTGGCACTGCCCTGCGTCGCCTTACGATTGGCGTTGGTGTATAGAAAAACGTTTTCCGGCGAGGTGCTGACGGGCGTTACAAGCTGGCCTTTGCCATTGTCCACAAGCCAGTCGAGATAGAACTCACAGGCACCTTTCATCAGCGGATACGCGCGGGTCTCAAGAAAACTTTTGTCGCCGGTGAACTGATAATGTTCGAACAAAGACTGGCAAAGCCAGCCTCCACCCATCGGCCAGAAGGCAACCTGCGACACGTTATCCACCGGTTCAGCGTCGCGCCAGAGCGTGGTGTTGTGGTGCGCTACCCAGCCGCGTCGGCCATACATGTCGCGCGCAACTTGGCGGCCATTGACGGCCAGTTCACCAATCATGCGCAGCAACGGCTCGGCGCATTCGGAAAGATTGCAAACCTCGGCCGGCCAGTAGTTCATCTCCAGATTGATGTTCAGCGTATATTGGCAGCACCACGGCGGAATCACCTCGTTATTCCAGAGGCCTTGCAGATTCAATGGTTGTCCGCCCGGTCGCGAACCGGAAATCATCAGGTAGCGGCCAAATTGAAAATACAATTCCTCCAGCGCCGTATCGGGTGATTTGAGTCTCTGGTCGGTGGGCAGATTACTTTGCCCCGCCAGATCCAAAGTCACCCGGTCAAACAAGCCGTGATAATCCTTGAAATGCCGGGTGAGCAGGTCGGAGTAACTGGCGGTTTTTGCCGGCTGGAGAAAGGCTTCGGCCTTTTTGGCCGCATCGGCTGGTGGCTGGTTGAAACCATTGTAACTGGAGGCGGCGCTGTAAACAATCACCACCTCGTCGGCTCCGGCCACGACCAGTGAATCGCCTTCGGCAGTTATTTTGCCGCCCTTCGTTTGCACGTTCAGGCGCGCATCAAATTTTAATCCGCGGCCATCATAGACAATCTGTTTCGCGTCCGGCAGGCGCTTGCCATTATTGTCCCATAGCTGCGGATATTTCCAAGCATCCCCTTTTTGTTCCACCCAATCCAGCGTGCGACGCAGCACCAAACCTGGCAGTTGGCCGTCCATCACAAGTTGTGCCCCATTGGCAATCATCTTCACCGGATGTGGTGAAGTTAGCCGGATGCGGAAGTTAAGCTGTCCCGGCTTGTCGGCGGTAAAACGAAAAACTAAAAGCTCATCGGGACGGCTTGCAAATGTTTCGCGGGTGAACTTTGTGCCGCCAGCTTCATAACTTATCCGACAAAGGGCGTCCTTCAAATCAAGTTCACGCCGATAATGAGTCACCGGTTGCTTGCTCTCAAAGTCGAAGAACAGGTCGCCGAGCGGCTGGTAGCAAGCCCACGAAGCGCCCAGCCAGTTTTTGGTCATGAACTTATCAGCCTCGGCGAATTGGCGATGCGCAAGGAGATTGGTGACTTCGGAAAAGCCTTTGCGGACATCCAGCGGCAGGTCGCGGTAGCCGGGGTAGCCGGATACCAACGTGGCTTCGTTAAGCTGAACATGCTCATCATTCGCGTCGCCGAAAACCATGGCACCGAGCCGCCCGTTCCCGATAGGCATTGCCTCGTCCCAATTTGTGGCGGGTTTATCAAACCAGATGGTTAGCGGTCCGGCAACCACTGGCGCAGCGGGGGCATAAAATCCCAGAAGGCACAGCAAACCAACGACCGTTCCGTTTTTTAAGAGATTGTGACACATAGACAGTTGAAGAAACAAAATGGACACATGCGTTATTGAGAAATCATGTTTATAATAGGAAAATTTGCCAAACTTTCCAACGACAGTCTTTCAATATTCCGCAACGTGGAATATTGAACATTCGCCTTACGAAAATCTGGTCGCGGACAGGCCGCAGCACGGGCCGATTTTTGTAGTGTTTCCTTTCGGGGACTGGTTTCATTAGGAACATCCCTTCGTTCACCGGCCAATACAGCGGCTGAATTCGAAGGATATCACTTATGAAAATACATTTGCAAACTTTCGCATTGAGAGCAACAGTCGCGACTTTGCTCGCCGGGCATCCGCTGTTCGCCGCCGACAACTTCGGCCAGTTGCAACGCAGCTTCAACCAGCCACCCGATGACGCGCGAATCATGGTGCGCTGGTGGTGGTTTGGCACGGCGGTGACCAAGCCGGAAATTGAACGTGAATTAACCACCATGAAGGCTGGCGGCATCGGCGGCGTCGAAGTCCAGCAGACTTATCCGCTCCAATTGGATGGCGAACTGTCAGGCGTCAAGAACAACAAGTTTCTCTCGCCGGAGCATCTGGAAGCGCTGCGGTTCACGGCGCAAAAAGCGAAGGAACTGGGTTTGCGAATGGACCTGACACTGGGCAGCGGCTGGCCTTACGGCGGACCGCAGTTCTCTGCGGCAGAGGGTGCCACGGCCATTCAGACCCAGACCGTGCTTGCCGCCACCGGCCAGCGCAGTGTGCCGATGCCTCAACTTCACGAAGGACAATCCCTCATCGCCGCTTTCGCAAAAGTGGGCGACACCTTCAAGGAAGTTCCGGTCGTGGACAACGCCCTGCAATTTCCTTCAGAAGTGACGGGCGAAACGCACGTCCAGTTATTCATCAGCCGGGGCGGCATCATGGCGGTGAAACGGCCTGCCTACGGTGCCGATGGCCGCGTCATTGATCATTACAGCCCGACCGTTGTCGGAAAATTCATCAAGGAAATCGGCGAACCGGCGATCAAGGCGTGCGGGCCGAATCCGCCTTATGCGGTTTTCTGCGACAGCCTGGAAGTGGGCGGCGAGAACTGGACGCCAAATTTTCTCGCCGAATTTCAAAAGCGACGCGGCTACGATTTGAAGCCGTTGCTGCCCGCATTATTTGGCGACTTCGGCCCGAAGACGCTGGACATCCGGCAGGATTGGGGCCAGACAGTCACGGAAATTTTCAACGATTACTTCGAGAGCGCGTTCAAAAAACTGGCCGAAGAGAACCAGAGCCGCTTTCGCATTCAAGGCTACGGCACGCCGCCGGCGGCGTTGTTCAGCTACGCCGACTGCGACCTGCCGGAGGGCGAGGGTTATCATTGGAAAAGTTTTTCTCCCACGCGCTGGGCGGCGTCGGCCAGCCATCTGCTCGGCAAGCCGGTGACTTCTTCGGAAACGTTCACCTGGCTGCACTCGGTCGTGTTTCGCGCCACGCCGCTGGACATGAAGGCGGAGGCCAACCAGCATTTTCTCTGCGGCATCAACCAGCTCATCTGCCATGGCTGGCCTTACACGGCGGAAGGCGTCGCGTATCCGGGCTGGAGTTTTTACGCCGCCGGCGTTTTCGATGAAAAAAATCCGTGGTGGATCGTGATGCCGGACGTGACCAAATACCTGCAGCGTGTCAGCTACCTGCTGCGCCAGGGAACGCCCGCCAACGATGTCGCGCTGTTCCTGCCCAACAGCGATGCGTGGGCGAGCTTCGGACACAACTTCAGCATCAGTTCCGTCATGGAAGGAAAAACCAGCGGGCTCGTGCAGACAATCACGGATGCGGGCTACAACCTCGATTTCTTCGACGACCAATTGCTTGCCCTGCGCGGCAATGTTTCTGGCAACACGCTTGCGTTCGGCGACGTGCATTATCGCGTGGTCGTCCTGCCCGGAGTTGAGCGCATTCTCCCCGCCACGATGCAGAAGCTTGAAAAGTTTGCCCGCGCCGGCGGCATCGTGATCGCCACGAAACGCCTGCCGGATTTGGCACCGGGCTACCAGACGCCCGAGGCCGACACCCAGACGGTGCGCGACATCGCCCGGCGTCTTTTCAAGGATGCGAATGCGCCGGGCATTTTCATCGAGGACGAACTTCAACTGGGCACGGCGCTGGCGAAACGGTTGTCGCCGGACGTGGCGATTTCGCCGGCGGCGCCTGAAATCGGCATGGTGCATCGCCACACCGTTGATGGTGAAATTTATTTTGTCGCCAACACCAGCAACCGGCCAAAGAGCGTGGACGCGGCGTTTCGCGTGGAAGGATTGCAGCCGGAAATCTGGAATCCCATGAACGGCGAGGTCAGCCCCGCGACCGTCGTGGAAAACCCGCCCGGCTCGACCAGCATCCATTTGAACCTGGAGCCTTACGGTTCGACGGTGGTTGCGTTCACAAAGCGCATGTTGCCTGCGCTGAGAATTTCTCCATTGGTTGGCGCTGCGCCCCCGCCGGTTGATTTGAGCAGCGGTTGGACTGTCCGTTTCGGCAAAGCCGGCGAACCGGTGGCGATGGACAAGCTCGGGTCGTGGACCAGTTTCAAAGATAAGATTAATTTTTCCGGCGTCGCGACTTATGAGAAGACAATCACTATTGCGCCTGAAATGTTGAAGGACGGATTGTCCCTGTCATTCGATTTCGGCCAGGCGAAACCCGCGCAGGAACGGGGCGGCGGACAGGGTTATCACGCCGATTTGGAAGCGCCCGTCCGCGAAGCCGCCGTCCTTTACATCAACGGCCAGCGTGCTGGCTCGGTATGGTGCCCGCCATACGCGCTTGACGTGACCGGCCAGCTCAAGTCCGGCGAAAACAAAATCCGCATCGAAGTCGGAAACCTCGCCCTCAATTATATGGCCGGCATCAAGCTTCCAAATTACGACTACAAAGGCGTCACCCGACAATTCGGCAACCGCTTCCAGCCGCAAAACCTGAATCTAATCCAACCGATGCCCTCCGGTCTGCTCGGCCCGGTGAGGCTGGTCGCGGCGGCGGCAACGGCACAGTGATCTTAAAAATGCACCGATGCCGGAAACAAAAAATTTATCGTTCGCCATTTTTCCGGGCTGTGAACGCAGTCCATTAGCGTATTATCCGGATTAAAGTGACCGGGAACGGACTTCGAATCCGAAATCTTGCGACCGCTGATCATCCAAAATTGATTCCGCACTAGAACGACCGGGTTATTTCAGACCATACCAATTCAATTTTTCCGGGTTCGCCGGAACTGGGCCGACGGTGGCGGGCGGAATTTCAACACCTGTGTAAAGCAGCACTTCTTCGCCTTTTTTAAGATCAATCTCGAACACGCCTTCGCCGATTGTCGTCAGCTTGAACGACCTCGCTCCGGCGGCTTTCACCTCGCCCGCCAGCCCGGGCCGGACGCGGCACGGCTCACCCGCCAGACTCTTGATCCGCACCCACCGCGTTGCATCGCTGCGGCGCTCGGCGGAAACTTCGAATGCGCCCTCCGCCAACAGATCATGAAACACCACGTCGTGCCATGCCGCAGGCACGGCCGGGAAAATGCGGATCTTGTCCCCCCAGCTCTGCATCAGCATCTCATGCACGCAATGTGCCGCCGCCAACGGCGTCTCCAACACCGGCCCCGCTTCGGCATACATGCCGTTTCTGGCCACGAGCGGGTAATCTATGAAGCCGTTGAGGAACTTTTCCGCTTCTTCACCGTCGCCCATCACCGCGTGCATCAGCGACAGCAAGGTGTAGGTGTAACCGGCAAAAACATTCCATGATTTCGCTTTCTGGTAAGCCGCGTTGTTCACCTCATAGAAGTGTTCCACGGACGTTCGCATGAGTTGGCGGCTTTCGGGCTGTTCGATGTTGACGAGACAATATGGATAAATCATCAGCAGATGGCTAGCGTGGCGATGCGCCCTGCCAAAGGGTTCGTCTGCGCCGATGCGGAATCCATTTTCATCCACCGGATAATCGGCAAGGCGTTTTAGCACGTCCTGCCATCGGGGAATTTGCGCATCGTCAAGCTTGAGCCGCCGGCAAATTTCAAGCAGCGTCTGGCAACCCCAGCGGATCGAGGCCAGTTCATAGTTGGCGTCGCGCGCCATGCCATACTCTGGGGACTCGGTGGGCGGCATGTGCAACCGCCCATCGGCTTCATACAAATGATGAAGCTGGTTGTTCACCGCGCGTTTCAGCAGGGGAAAGATTTTTGCGCGCAACAAGTCGTCGTCCATGGTGCGGCGATACATCATCCAACAGTCGTGCATCACCCAGGTCAGGTTCGCTTCGGCGTTATCCAGAATGCGCATATCCGCTTCCTTGGGCTGATACAAATCATGGCCGGAATTGAGCGGGGCGCGTGCCGAATCGGTCCGCCAGGCTTCAACTGGAACGTTGTTGATGAGCGCGGCCCGATGGTCCCAGAGCCAGTTCACCAGCGACAGGCCAATCTCAAGGTGGTTCGCAGTCGTGGTCGGCCAGTAGGTAAGTTGAATGTTCAGATCCCAAGTTAGAAATGTCCAAGGTGATGGGGTCTGCCACAAGCCATGATCAATGATCGGCGAACCATCCCGGGTCGCTGAACCCAGCTTATACATCTGGGTCCAATACACGGTTTCAATTCGCGTATCGGTCAACGAAATGAAACTTCGGGCGTAGAAAGCGTGCCACCACTCGCGGTGGAATCCAATCCATTCGCTCAAATCTTTGTCGGGCATTCCCGCGGCCTTTCGGATGGCGGCGGCGGCAACTTGATCTGAATTCTGCGGTGTGCCCGGCCAGCAATTGGCAATGGAAATGAAACAGCGCTGTGGTTTTTCATTTGTTTCGGGGACAACCTGCCACGCGACCGAATGTTCAGAACCGGCCAAAAGCATCTGCCGGCTGACATCCACATTGCCGATCTTGATATGCTCCGGAGCTGGATTGGGTTGGTAAAGTTCGGCGAAGTAATCAGTCCCATACGACTTACGCATGGACTCCAGTTCTGTCACCGTCGTTGCAAATCCCGTCCGCGTTGGCTTTGCTTCCGCCGGCTGCCATTCCCACTCTGGGTCGCCTTCTCCCCCCTCCCCTTTAATTTCCGTAAAAATCACCGGCGAGGTGCTCTGCACGAAATGACGGATCTGCAACCGTCCCAAGTCAGTTTCGATGGTTCCCGTGAACTCCGCGTTGTAAAGCCCAAGTCGCCCCGTTCCACCCTTAATCTTGCCTTTGGGCTTGATATAAAACGATCCGATTTGCAGTCGCGGGCGACTATAACCACAGTAACCCACGCGATAACTGCGGTGATCCACCACGTCGGAGCGGAATACTTGGATGCGGATGCGGTCGCCTTCACGCCAAATCAGGCTTCCGATTTCCCCATTGCCAAACCACAAGCCCTCCCGCCAAGTCTCCGGCAAGCGCTGCCACACCATGTCGTGGCGTGCCATAAACACCGGCCAGTCCACTGCGGAGGTAACAAGCGTTTTTGCGTCTGCTCCTAGTGAGTGAATGGCCAGCACCATGGCGAACAACGCACAGATCAATCGCCCATGCTTGCAGAATGAACCACCGCAATTCGTCCAGAATTTCATAAACTGGAATTGATCAATGTTTGTCAGCCGGCGAACCGTAGAATGCTTTGTAAGTGCGCTGCCATTCGTCCGCCATGAGCTGATGGCCGGCATAGGTTGGATGAACCCCATCCCAAATCCAATATTCTGCCGGCATCCGCCGGAAGGCTGCGTCGAACATTTTTTGGTAGTGGACAACCGGCGCGTGATATTTTTTCCCCAGTTTCTCGACCACCTCCCGTTCACTTTTCAGCGCAACCTGCCATTCGGCCAGACGGTCGGCTGTGCTTTTGCCGGGAGCCATGAACGGCTCTCCCAAAATCAATTTGACGCGGGGCATCACCGCAATCGTGTCGGCCAGCAGCTTGTCATAAGTCTGCTCGTATTCCTCGACTGAAAAAATCTGGTTGGTGTGGAGCTTGTGTCCGACATCATTGACGCCGATCAAGATGCTCAAGACATCGGGCTTGAGGTCAAGCGTGTCCGCCTGCCAGCGGGCCGTCAGATTGCTGACGGTGTTGCCGCTGATGCCGCGATTGATGAAGGTGACATTGCGTTCTGGAAAATCCGCCCCCTGCCGCGCGGCGATGAGATACGCATAATCCTGGCCGAAAACATGGTTGGGATCCGCCGTCTGCCCGCGTCCGCCATCGGTGATGGAGTCGCCTTGGAACAAAATGCACGCGCCCTTTTCAAACAACGGCGTTTGAGCCAGCCCTCTGGCCGCGAGCAGAACCAGACTGGTGCCAAAAATTATGATGCGTGATAGTTTCATTTGAATTTTTTAAAGCACATACGGGTTCATTGCGATGTAAGCAAAGGCGCATTATCCGAGGCTATTCCTCCGGCGGTTAAGCGGTTCATAGGGATCGAAGCTGGTATTGTTTCCCTTTTTCGGTGGGGAAATAGATCAGGTTGTCATCAACATGGAAGTCCACCTTTTCCGGCGGCCCACTGGTGTTGGCCCAAACCTCACAGGCCTTACCGGGCCAGGGATTCGCGATTCGACATAATCGGCCCGCCTCACTTTTGATGCCGACATGAGTGACACGTCCATTCTGGCATTCGCTGGAGACCAAGAAAGCGCCAAAGGCTCTGAGGTCTACGAACGAGGCTGGCCTGTCCTTAGCCCAAACTGGGAAAACCCGAATCGTTTGATCGTAGCTCTGCAAGAGCATGGAATTGACCGCCTCAATCGCCCCCACCGATTCAAGTCCGTGGACCGGCGGCACGATGGTTAGGTTTGCGCGCAATTGCACATGGTCGCCGCGGTCGTCGTAGGGCTGACGGCCAGCCAACAGCAGGTTCCAGTTTGCGATGACTTTTTCCGCCGGGTAACCCGATCTGACCGCTTGGGTGTAGATTTTGGGGAAACAATTCGCCTGGAACCACGAGGCTTTCTTGTCGTCCGGGTTTAACGCGGCCACGGTATTCCGGGCAATTTGCAGCGGTTCAGGATCAGAACTCGAACTGAATGCTTCTCCGGGGAATACATGGTCGAGGACCTTGCTATTGTCTCCCGGTCCGCCCAAGCACATCCTGTTTCGGTTCTCCGCCTCCTTGAAGACTTGCATGCCATCAAACATGATGGTCGGAAACCGGCTCAAGTTGGTGACATAGCCGCGCCATTTTGCCTTTTGGGCATCCGAAATATGGATCCGCTCATCGCCGGATCGCTTTCCCTCCAGGACATCGCTGGTGTCCAGGAGGAACTTGAACAGGCCCTTGACATACGCCAGGTCGGTGACGGCGTTGGTGTCCTTAGCGCCTTCGCGGGCGCCGCTATTGCAAATCATCCATCGAGAATCCCTGCCATCCCACACCAGATTATCCTCCCAAAACAGCGCCAATTCTTTCAAGAGGGGCCAGGCTTTGTTGACCAGAAAACTCTCATCCTGAGTATAGTTGTAATGCCACATGAAATTTAGAGCTGCTAGGGAGGCATTCCCCTTCATGTTGAGGGTTCGGGTGTCAGTAAATCCGCCCCAGGCATGGGCATTCACGCCAAACAAAATACCCTTGGTGCCGTGTTCCTGGGCCAATTGCCGGCCCGCCGGAATCAGTTTGAGAATGACATCGTAATAGGGCAGCGCAAGTTCCGGGCGATTGGCAGAATACACACCCCACCACACCGACTCGAAATTGTAGTCCAGGGTGTATTTGTTGGCCCAGCAGATAGGCCCGTGCAAATGCCACGGCCCAGCCAAGCCCGGCGGCACACTTCCCTCTCGACTGGAACAGCCCAAGACATAAAGGGCACCGTAATAGAACTTTTCCACCAGATCCTCGCCTATGGTGATGTGGGATTTGGCCCAATACTTTTGCCACCAGCCCAAGTGGTCGGCGTGCAGATCAGCGAGACTCTGGTGTGTCTGAGACGCTGCCAACTTCGTGGCCGTCTCAATGTGATTCGTGGCCTGATACCCTCCGGAGACCACCGTGAACACCCAAACCGTCTTGTCGGCTTGCAAGGTGAACTTGGCGACCGAGGATTTCTTGCCATCGGTTGAACACTCTGGCATTGCGCCCAATATCCGGGTGGCCATCGCGACTTTGGAACTGAACGGCTGCGCCGGCGTTCCCAGTTTATTGGTGATCTCACGGGTGGACCAAATGATCCCATTTTCCGCACCTGCTTGCGTGGTGGAGGCATTGGCATGGGACCAAAGCTTAAGGTTTACTTCAAGGGGAACGCCTCCCTCGATCCACAATTCCGTGACCAGGATGTTGCTGGTATCGGCCGTCCATGAGCGCATCCTGACGGTGGTCTTACGGAGCGGGATCACAGACCTGACTTCCGCGTGGTAGAGATCCTGTTCCTGGCGATATTTGGTGCCGTCGACTGCGGGCTCATCGAAAGTGAACGTTAATCCGCCCAAGCCTCTAGCCGACTGGCTCAGGTCACTCTTGGAAAGGTAGAACGTCTGGTTGGTGTAGGTTCCGCCGACAGCGACCGCCATATCGCCATTGCCCATTAAAGGACCATCCGGAACCCGATAGCCTTTGATGTTGGGATCAAGCGCACCCACGGTGCTGGGCGGCGTCGTGTAGGTGCCGGTATGTTTTGCCAGGATCGTTTGCACCTCGCTGACGGCCCCTTTGGCGCATGCTTTATCCTGCAAACAGCACATGCCGCCCATCACGAGCGTGAGCGATAATAACCACCTTGAAAAACCTTTCATTGGTTCTTTCATTTTCCCTTTTCCTCCAATTCCAGCCGGAGATAGTCATAAAGCACCCCGTCGGTCCAATTGCGAACGTGTTTGGTAAGGGAGATGATGTTTTCACCCGGTTTAAGCAACGCGGCGTCGAACTTAACGTCCCGCTCAATGATGGAGGGAGAACGAATTCCGTCGCGATACATGACCGAGCATCCCCCGGAACCGAAATCGCCCGTGCTGCCGATGGGCGACCCATTCAGGGCTACATCCACCGGGCCGACGCTGGCACCGCAGATGGCGAGCCGCAGTGTCGCGATTCCTTTGGGAACTTCCCCGATGTTGAACCGGATGTGCCATGTGGTGTTCGTCCAGCCACCTTTGCCATTGGGTCGCGGCGGCTGGACATAATTCCAATCGCGCCGGCAGTCGCTTTTGCCGATGACAAAATCAACATCATTGGGGAATTCTTGGGGATACAAATTGTAAAGTCCCCATTGCCAGTAGTGATCGCCATGACGAAATTCTTCCGCGCTCCGGTTGGGAATGCCAATGTCCCAGAGCTGCCGGCCATAGCGCACGGGGGTCCAGACCAGTTCACCAAGGTTCACTGTTTTCCCTGATTCAACATGCACATCCGCGTGGCTGAAATCGCCCAGCGCGCCGTCGGTAAAGGCATAAAGGGTGTAGGTGCCGGGCCGGGCGTTGCCAATGGTGAAGTGTCCGGCAGAGTCCGCCCGCGTCCAATACTGATAGTGCTTGCCATCGGTTTGCCAATCAATGGTCGTTGGCCCGCCCTTCTTGGATTCCACCTCGTATGCCGGGTGCGCCAAACCCACCCAAGCCTGGGCAGTGCTGGCGTTGGGTGCTTGAGAATCCTGAATTAGAAGCCGCCCGCTGGCACTTCCGCGCTGTTCCGCGTGTTCATAGCCGGGAACGTCTGACCAGGAATAAGGCCACGCTTTTTTTTCCTGCGCGGCCCGGTTCAGCGAGGCTTGCCACATGGCTTGAGGGTTCTCCCCCGCATCGCAAAAGAGAAGAAACGGTCCGACGACCTTGCGCCAGTGCTCGTTGGCTTTGATCTGTATTTCGCGTGCACCATAATGAGGACTATTCCAGATAAACAGCAGTGTGGGATCCGCAGGCAAGGAGGCTTTCACATCAATATGGCCGCCGTAATCAAGACCAACCGGCCCGCCGTTGATGTATTCGATGCTGGGATTGACAACAAAGAGCCCGACCTTGCTTTTGGTGCTGCTCCAGCCCCAGGCTGGCGTCTCTGAAAACAACATTGTGTAATCGTATTTATGCTCGACCTCGCCTTTGTGAATGCCGGTGTTGATGCGGCGTGCTTCCCAAAGATTAAGCTGCGTGCCTTTGACCCAGTCCTCCGAACTGGGCATCAGACGCTGGCGACGACTGTCAATCGACAAAAAGTCAAAAACACCGGGGTTGAGCTTCAAACACACCGTGCAAGGCCCGATGTTGAAAGGCGGATACTCCGGGGCATGTTCGGCGATGGTTGTTCCATAGACTCCAGAGTCGCCGCAGCGCAGCGTGTAGCGGATTTGAATGTCCAGCGGCACCGCCTGGGGCTGACCCGAATAGGGAAACCGGAGAATGATTTCACCTAGCGCGCCGCCATTTTGCGCTGGATTCTGACTTATGCTAAAAACGGAAGGGGTGCCCTTTTTTTCCGTATAAGGCTGCCCCGGGATGCACCCATATATGTTCCAATAGCCGCCGCCGTGACTCAACATTTCCACGCCACGATATTGCAAAGATAGCAAATTACCATTGGCCTTGTTGATCTTGGCCAAAACGATGCCGTTTTCCAGCGTCACCGTCCCGCCCGAATCGGTGATAACCACCGGCGCATTGGTCGAAGGCTGATCCAGATTCGTCGGGCCGCTCATTGCTCCCGGCGAAAGGGCGAGCATCAAAAGCAGACCGAGGAATAAAACGCCGCCGGAAATCGTAATTTTATATTTAATCATGTCAGTTCAATAAGATAAATGGTTCATGAGAAGTTTATTGCCGGCATTCTACGGAATGCGCACCGGAAAAAATGATTTCCCGACTGAAACAAAATATCTTCTCGCCTTACTTTGACACATTTGAAGCCACTCCGGCTTGCAATATTCCTCATGGTGGAAAATCGAACATCCACAACTTCCACGCCTGACAACAACTCGTGTGCGCTTCAGTCTGGCCTAAAAAACGCCCTTCGTCGGCCCGGGCGAAACCAGCACGGATCAGGGCGGAGACAGAAATCGGCCAGAAATGATCGCTTGATTGGCGATGCCTGGAATATCCCAAGCAACGTCCGTAAGGTCGTTGCCCCCGCCGCCGACATGTGAAATTTCAAATTTACATTGTTTACCGGCCGTAAGCCGGATGGGCGACGACATTTGGCCCGAACGTTCTTCAAAGCCGCCGGCCCAAGCTGGATACTGTGTGTAATCCATCCCCGCATCACATTCGCTGTTCCATGCCCACAAACTTCATCGCCGCCTCGGTTCGCGTATGGACGTGGAGTTTCTCGTAAACGGCCCGGATATGCGTGCGAATAGTGCTGATCGTAATCCCGAGATGGCTGGCGATCTGCTTATATGCGAGTCCCTTTGCCAGCAGACGAAGAATCTCCGTTTCCCGGCTGGTCAGTTGATCCACTTCCGAATTGCTTTTTCGCGGTTGATGAAAATGGTTGATGACTTTCCGGGCCACTTGGAAAGACATGGGGGCGCCGCCAGCGTGAACCTGCCGAACCGCCTCAGCCAAATCCTCCCGCCGCATATTTTTCAGCAGGTAGCCATTGGCACCCGCCCGCAACGCATCAAAAATCAAATCCCCGTCATCATAGGTTGTCAACATGAGCACATCGATGCTGGGACAGCTTTTCTTCAACTGCGACACACATTCAATCCCGTTCATGCCGGGCATATTAATGTCCATGAGGACGACGTCCGGAGCTTCGGCTGGAATCTTGCGCAACGCATCCCTGGCATCGGCATGTGACCCGACACAGCGTAATTCAGCCACGCCTTCCAAAAACTTGATCAGGCTTTCGCGCATGTCGCGCTGGTCTTCAACCACGGAAAATTTAATCATAAACACGTTTCATTCATCTGGTAGTATGGCTGACTACGCATCTTTCTGCCATCGGATAAATATGCGAGGCCGCCAGTTAAGGCGACGGCCTCAAAAAAACAAGGGTAATGGTCGTGCCGCCACCGATCCGGCTCTCGATGAGACATTCGCCGCCGATCTCGCTCATGCGCTGTCGCATATTGCGCAACCCGTCTGCCAGCGCATTGTCAGGTGCCTGCGCGAAACCACGCCCGTTGTCCTCAATGACAACCTGCACACCTTCCGGCGTGAGTCCGACCTTCAACCAGACATCCGTTGCCTGGGCATGTTTGACGATATTCTGCAAGGCTTCTTTGATCGCCAAAAAGACATTGTGGCGGATATTGCTGGGCAGTTCGCGGTCCGACGGGTTCTCTGGGACATCCAAAAAACAATTTATCCCGGCAGCCAGCAGATAATCCACCGCGAACTGGCCGGCGTAGTCAATCAAATGCCCAAGTGTGTCGTTGCGAGGATTGACGGCCCAGACAATTTCATCGAGCGATTTTACGGCTTGTCGCGCGGTATTGGAGATTTTCCCCAGACGCTCGTCAACCTTCTCGTGGCTGACAATATCGCCCAGCACGGCAATCAACGTCAGGCTAGAGCCAAGGTCATCATGGATGTCCTGGGCAATGCGAGTGCGCTCCCGCTCAATGGCCTTGATCCGCTCAAGTTCCTGTAGCTTGCGCCGCAAGCGCACGGTGACCCGATGCCGCACCGTTCCCGCAACAAACCCGACCACCAACACGCTGACCAATAGGAGGAACCACAAGGTCTGGTAGAAATGGGGGCGGATTAAAAATTCCAGCGTGCTCGCCTCCTCGCTCCATACATTGTCACTGTTACAAGCGAACACTTGAAACTCGTATTGTCCGGGCGGCAACAAACTGTATTCCGCAAAACGCTGCGTTCCCGCCCAAACCCAATCTTGGTCGGCTCCTTCCAGGCGATAACGAAATTGCACCCGGTCAGGTGACGCGAGACTGAGACCGGTGTAACGGATTTCGATACGATGCTTTCCCGGCGCAATCTCCAGAGGCGCAAAATGCACTAGGTGAAACTTGGAATCACTTTTTCCCCCGACTGCCTGAGTGCCGGCTTGGGGGTTTAAGGTTAGAACCCGCCCATCCACCACCATTTCCTCAATCAAAACCGGCGGCGGCGGCAGATTGGGCCGTTTATCACGCGGCTGGACAGAAGCCGCACCTTTGGCGGTGGCGAACCACAGTCGGCCCTCCCGGTCGCGACAGGCGGACGGCTGATACCCGCTCGAACATTCCAGCGAGGGCAGCCCGTCAGACTGCCCATAAGCGACACAGGGAATCGTCGTTCTATTGCCATTGGCAAACCGATCCAGCGCGGACTTGGCGACACAAAACACTCCACGATGTGATCCCAGCCACAGACTGCCTAAATCGTCGGCCAGAACTTGGCTGATAAAATTGTCTGGCAATCCGTCATTCGCAGTGAAACGTGTGAATTTTCCATCTTTCAACCGGAGCAATCCACCGCGATAGGTGCCAGCCCAAATACTGCCATCGTTCTCAGCCAGCAACGCTAAAATCGAGTGGTTTCCCCACTCACTTGGTGGACGGAAAGCAGTAACTTCATCATCACCTGCCATTCGAAAGATCGTTCCGTCTTCACACCCAATCCATATTACCCCTCCACTGTCCTCCACTAATGCACGCACCTGAAGCGCCGAAGATCCCGCGACCAGCTTAAAATTGTCTGATGCGGATGGATCTTTCTTGAAAAGCCCTCCGGTCGTGCCGGCCCAGATACGTCCAATATGGTCGGCTAGGATTACTTTTACGCCATGCACAAGCGGGGTTATCTGCCTGAACTCTCCCTGCTCCAAAACATACAGATTCTCGTCTCCGGCACTGGTCCACAACCGGTTGTTGGCATCGGCACAAACACAAAAAAAGAAATGTTTCGTTTGTCCGCCTGGAAGGGTCAGGTTTTTCAAAACCCCTCCCCGCCACCGATCCAACCCGCCGCCCAGCGTGGCAACCCATAAGTCACCAAGCGTATCTTCGCAGACCGACTTCGCCGCTGGCTTGAACAATTGGTAGGCTTCTGGGAAGGTGAGGAATTGCCGTGACCGCAGGCGAACCAGCCCCCCTGACTCGATTCCGGCCCACCAGTCGCCTTCACGGTCTTCAAGCAGGCAATTGACCCGCCCGGGCGGAAAGCCATCCCGAATACCAAACTGCTTCACCTGCCCGTCCGGACTTACAAGCGAAAGTCCTTGTCCATAGTTATAAAGCCAAAGGCCACCATGGTGATCATCGGCGCACATGGTCCGTCCGATACCGCCTGCAAAAATGTCATTTAGCGATTCCGCCTCCCCAACCCAGCGAAAGCCGCTGCTTTTTCGCAAACGGTTATTGGCCACGCTCCACACGCCGCCATCCTCTGTCGCGAGAAGCAAATCAACATTAATTTGTGATTCACCGTTGGTCGGTGTTGCGTTTTGGAAACGGGTGCCATCCCAAAATGCGATTTCTTTATCCGTGCCCACCCATAAATGTTCAGAGCGATCCACTGCCACACAGTTGATGTGATCGCCCAAAAGGTTCAATGCCTCGGTCATCGGATCAAATTTACCGTCAACCAGACGCCATAAGCGCTTTCCCGAACCGACCTCCCACGCGATGCTTTTCCCATTCCCATAACTCAAGGTGCGCACATGAGTGACTGGCCGGGGCACTTTCTCCCAAATGGATTCAGTCGGTTTATCTATTTGACTTTTATGGATAAAATCGCCGGCAACCTGGGAAAACGTAATGCTGTTGGAAGATGAGCTAACGAGGGTCACGTCTTGCGAAGCGGGAAGGTCACTAGGCCAATCGAACCCCAAAAGACCATCTCGCAAACTCGTCAACGAACCGTCATGCGTGTTTATCCATAGTGTTCCTTGCTTATCCAGAAAAAGCTTGTCCACTCTCGCCTGCTGTAGGGCAGGAGTATTTTCCGGATTGAAGATCGCAAAGCGCACCCCGTCGAACCGCGCCAGTCCATTAAGGGTTCCGATCCACAAATATCCGTTGCGCGTCTGGGCAAGGGAGGTTACTGAGTTATCCGGCAGCCCGTCCCCAACCGACCACACCGCAGTGGTGAATTCGGAAGCATCGCCCAAGCACGTCCGGGTCGTTGCCAGACAGAACAAAAGTGCCAGCACCAACCACCAGCCGGCGGCGGGCGAATCCCGCAAGCCGCACCGCTTTTTATCGTTCCGCACTATTGTCATGCATGAGGCAGCATCCGAAAGCCATAATCGAGAGTCAACCATCTCACGATCCGGATCAGGACGGCTGCGAAAGATTACCGGCAAGCTCTGAATTCTGCAACCCCGCAGACTCACGGACATCAGATGAATATGCGAGAGACTGACAACGCAGGTCTTGATAGATTAAACAAAATCCTGTATGAAATTCACGCCATAAATTATGGTTAACCCGTTTGATCGCCGATCGTAGCTGCGCCTCTGATCATTTGATTAACGCTTTGACAAATATGCAAACGCACCTCCTTAAACCCACGATTCCCCAGATTTCCCGCAAAATCTATTCGGCTGACACTTGCGACTCGCAGGGACGCGCGCTTCACAGCGGGACAATTGATTTGCGGGCGCTCTCCCACGGACATTACCTCGGCACTCCGATACCAAACAATATTTTACCCGGACTTAACAGCATTGGGTTTTGGAACGCCACCGGCCCGCAAAACTGGGGCGTTGACGCCCATTGCAATGATGGCATCAAAATCATGTTCCTGGAGACAGGCCAGATGCCCTTCGTCGTTGACCAAAAGCAATTCAGCCTGCGGGCAGGGAATTTCACCGTCACCCGGCCCTGGCAAAGGCACCAGCTTGGAGCCCCGCACATCGAACCAAGCAAACTGCACTGGTTGATACTTGATGTCGGCGTTCGTCGTCCCGACCAAGGTTGGCAGTGGCCGGAATGGATGATGCTGGCCAAGGACGACTTGGCCGAATTGACACAAAAGCTCCGGGATAATGAATATCCCGTCTGGGACTCCACACCCGTCATTGCCCAATCCTTTTGCGAACTGGCCCGCTGCATTGCCGACTGGAACCAGCCGCACATGATTTCGCACATGGTCATCCACTTAAACCAGTTGTTCCTCAGCATGCTTGATGCCTTGACGAATCAACAAAAGTCTATAAACAAGGATCTCATCTCCCGCCGGCGGGCCGTGGAGTTATTTCTGGCAGAATTAAACCAAGCCCACCTTGACCTCACAGAACTGTGGACGCTGGACCGCATGGCCGCACATTGCAACATGGGCACAACGGCCTTCTCCAAATATTGCCGTGAACTCGTGAACGCCAACCCTGTGGAATTTCTCAATCAATGCCGGCTGGACCACGCCGCGCGTCAGCTCAAGGAAAAACCCAGCCTGACCATCACCGAAATCGCCCTGGCAAATGGTTTTAATTCCAGCCAGTATTTTGCCACTGCCTTCAGAGAACGGTTTCACAAATCGCCGCGCGCTTATCGCGAATCGTAAACTTGTCCAACTGCTTTCGGCACGCCTTATTTTTTAAGGGCTTTTCAAGGCCCCGACGGTTCGAGCGGCCACAGCCACCACAAGGCGCTGGTCACGCCTCGCGGATAATGGCGGCAGCCGTAGGCAACATGGGAACTGGTATAAATCTGGTCGGTCCAGCAAACCGCTGGCGCCCCGAGCACCTCATAAGCGTAGTGTGCAGCATCGGCGTCATGCCCCGTAATTGCGCTCTTCACCCCAAGAACATTTTCGGCCACAAATTGATTCAAATAGACCTTGCTCACCCAAGTGGTGTAACTGGTGGAAGACAGATTCCAGGCACCAGTCTGGGCATCCAGACAAACGCCCGGAACCAGAATGGTTTCCAAGTGGGTTTTAAGATGACTGATCAATTCGCCATTGGGGCCATTCAACGACACGTCATTGGTCAAACCCATGGCATAGACATAGGCCAGACCCTCGACCGCAGGAATTATTGCCGAATCGCTCTTTCCATCAAAGAGAGCCGGGAAAAATTTACGGCTCGCATCCCAGTGCGATAGAATGCCCTTGGCCGTGTAATTTTCCGCAGCCTGAACTTCCCCCGCCAAGGAAGCTTCACCCAGTTGAAGGAAAACGGGCTTTAACATGGCATAACATGCAAATGATTTACCGGCGATATACAGGCTGTTTTGCGGATGTTGCAGCGAGGCGTCCATGGCGTCGTAGGTGGTGATTTCACCCGAACGATCCCCGACATTCGAGACATACGTCGTGATGCCGTCACGCTTGGCCGGATCCAAATCATCGCGCAACTGCATGGACACTAATGCACGCTTGAAAACCTCCTTGTTTGCTTCCAGCCAGCCATTGTCGCCGGTGGTCTTCCAGTATAGCGCGGCGCAAATAATCCAGTTTTGCAGTTCCTCCTGCGTCATCAGGGTTTTGTAGGCTGCACCCTTGGTCTTATTGGAGAAATTCACCCGCGAGCCCATGTCATGCCAGAATCCTAGGCCGCCCGGAAAACGCTGCGTCTGGCCGGGCAGCGAGAGTTCATCCGTGTAGGAAAAAATCTTCGAGAAGTTGTCCAGTTCATTGCGCACCGTCCACGGATGCATCGCAAGCTCGTAGAAAACATGGTCAATCGTCAGGTCAAAAGTGTTGATGCAAGAACATTCCCCTTCGATCACCGCCCAGACCGGCTCCCGGTTTTCCGTGGCGTGAAGGATGGTGTTATACTGGTAGGAATGGAGCGTGTCCGCCGCCAGAAATTTCCGCTCGTCATCCTGGCCGCAGTTGGCCAGCTTCTGGTCCACCGCCACACAACGGCTGATGACGTCAGGCAGGCTGTCGGCCGCCGTTTTGAGCATGTCATTCATGTCCTTGTATAAGGCGGCGCTCATCAACGTCAACGAATGACTCTCCAACTGCGCCTCGACACCAGGGTGATATTGAACAATGTAGAAGGTAATAACTTTTTCAGTTCCTGGAGCGACATGGATGCAGAAAGCGGCAGTGGCACCTTCTACTCCAAAATCCGCTTTTGCTTGGTCTTCGCTCAGCAATTCAGCCTCGCCGGCCTTCACAGCGATGGTGCTGTCCTCGGCGACAGTGTAACCTTCAAATCCATTCAATCCCTGCGCGCGCCGCGCTGACTGTTCCAGGCTAAACAACAATTGTGTTTCCACTTTGCCTGAACGGTTGTCAATCCGATACTGCATCCACGTCACCGGCAAAACGAAGCGGCGCTTTTCCATTTCGGAAGCGGTATTCCAATCTTTCATGGCCCAGACCGGCGTATAATGAACCCAGCTCACGCCCATCGGAATTTTCCAATTATCCGAACAGGCACCTAGGGTGCGCGTGACTTCCTTGTCCGTGACCAATGCCTCTTTCGGCAACGTCCTCTGTTTGGACGCAAAAGGCATGAGACGCTCCGCAGTGCCATTCTTTACGGCGATAATTACGCCTTGATTGGGAATCAGTGTGCCTTCCCCGCCGGGCTGTTTACACACTTGGACACCGCCGCTGTTTTCCATGCCGTAGATAAAAGTCGCCCAGCCGCCGACCGGGCTGTGATCCACGTCAAAGAACGGAACCTCTCCGACTTTCACATGATGGAAGGGGCGAGAACGGGAGTCCAGCAGGGTCAGCCGCTCCGGTTTTTCCCAATTTTTGGCGGTGCCAAAAGCCAGTTCCCTGCCGTTCGCATCACTTATGCGAAGATAGCTGACAAATGCCGGCGTGCCCAAGCCGCTGAATTGAACTGCCAGTGCACCGCCCGCATGGTTAAAAGCAGTCTTCATCACCCACGGCTTGAAGGTGCCACCCGCTTTGGTGGCAACATTAAGGTTCGCGTCGAGCGGAGAACCGTTGGCGGCGAGCGCGAACGCATTTTGACCTTGGCTGCCGATGTCCACAAAACCCAATTCAATGGTCAGCGGCTGCGCATCCAGATTGCGGACGAAAAGTTCGAAAGTATTACCGGCAATCTCACCGGAAAAAAGTTTCGGCGAAGTTCCTGACGGAAGCTTGGCGAGATCCAAGTCGCGGTATTTAGCCTGCCCATCTCGAAATACCCGGTTTGTTCCTACCGCCGGAGCACCCCATGCACCACTAAAACAGGCGGTAGATATTATCACTACAACTATTTTGAATATAACTAAATGACGATGATTTTTCATTTTTTAAGGGATGACACTGAATAGTTGCCACATCGGATGGTTCGCACGCTAGGATTTGCCAGTAAAAGAGTGGCGGACTTGCTATTCCAGTTTACTCCTGCTATAATGCAGGAAACATCGCACGAAAATTTTGCGCATTGGCTGGGTTAATATATACCACGCAATTTGTCGTATTGATCCAAATAAAGTGGCCTTGCATCTCATAAAGGCTGTTTCCAAGTTACGACTCACTTAAAAAACATATTCAATAGCAGTGATCGCACAATTAACAATCAAGGGCCAAACCCATTTAACCAATAATTAGAGCACTATCGCCGTCGTAGAAATTGAAAACAACGACGTCATGGATTTGCCGGTGTAAGATAATGTTGAACAACCCAAGCAGTATCGGCACCGGTCGCGCTAGGTTGCTGACTTATATCCGCAGCCCGATAATCATAGCAAGATTTACCGGATTGAAACGCCAGTTTCCCTGCAAATAAAACTACCGGATCCGTCCATTTGTGATATTCAGCATGCCCGTCGGCAAAAGCCATTGTGCTTATATTACCATGATATGTGGCAAATATATCAACCCAAGTCACAGCGGCGGAACCACCAAATGGGCCACCAGTGGCACCCGTGATTTCTTGCACGAAGCTGCCTGCGTTAAGCCCGCGGGAATCACACTGCTCCGCCATTATTAGGCATACGGAGGATTTTCTTATCTGTGATGACTTTTTATATGCAGATGTTGTTGTATTTGTTCCCGCATTCACATTTGCTGAAATTGCATAACTGTCATAAGCCCAGCAAACGGTGCTGCCAGTGCCAACCGTGTTGTTGAACCGGACATCACCGGGACAGTGGTAAACCCCTGCACTCGGAGCGTATTGAAAAAGCACGTTGTTTTTCTGCAAACCAGCCTGCACATCCGCCAAGGCGGTTGCTTGGCTCCCACCCCAATTACCCGGTGTAGAAGCGCTATCCAGCATCCAGTAACCACCTCCGTTGGCATATCCGGCTGGGGGGGTGATGTAAACGAGATTGTCGCTGTTATCGTTCGCATACATCGTAAATGCCAGCCCCATTTGCTTTTCATTGCTCAGGCATGTAGCCTGGGTCGCTTTGAGCTTGGCCCTGGCCAGCGCCGGCAGCAGCATCGCCGCCAGAATGGCGATGATGGCAATTACCACCAGCAATTCAATCAAGGTGAAACCCGCGCGGCTCTGCCACCGAATTGATTTTTTACAGATAGCTGTCATATAGATATATTTTTATGCGTGGGTTGTTCTGAAATCGCGGGATGCCGGAACCCAATCAACCGGCACCCCGCTCCGCCCCAAACTAATTCCACTAACTCGTTTAGTTTTTCACGGATAAACCATGCGGTAGAACACGGTGGCATTACTGGTATTAATGGTGTTCGTATAAGTATTGCTCGAGCTACTGCTGGGAATCGTAACCCAATTGGTCCCCAGTCCATTCGCGATCGAGTTGGTCTGGGCCTGTAGATGCCAGCCCAGATGATCTGCCGGCCAGGACAAGGTCAGCACGTTTCCGGAAACCGTGGCCGTGATGTTCGTCGGGTTGGTATTGACTGTCGCGACGATGCTCAACACACCAGTGGCCGGGTTAAAGCTATAGCCCAAGCCTGTGCCGGGCGAACCTAAGATGCTGCTGAAGTTTCCAGACTGGCTGCCAGCACCGAACAGAGTGAAGGTGTTGCCGGCCACCAATGCCGCGCCAAGGTTGACCGGGGTGAGGGTGCCGCCATAAACGATGCTGCCAGCCACCAGTTTGGAACTGACACCGGCGTTAGTAAGAACCATGACAATGTTGCCACCGAGGGCGGCGGTGTTGCTTACCGTGAGCGTTCCCACTGCTGCTATGCCCGGCTTGATCGTCGAACCGGGAGCATTGGTGATGCTACCGTTGATGGAGCCGATGCCTTGCAAAGTCTGGCCATTGGCAAGCGTCAAGATCGAACCTGTGAGCCCGGTAACATTGAGTAGCGCCGCAGCCACCGCCAGATTCACATTGGTGCTGCCAGCGATGGAAGCGGTGCCGACGAGGGCAACTACTCCGTTGCTGACAGTCGTGGTGCCAGTGTAAGTGTTTATGCCGGCAAGCGTCAGGATACTGGCACCGTTCTGCAACAGGCCACCCAAACCACTTAACACACCATTCAGAGCCAATGGCGTTGTGGCAGTGAAGGTGCCGATGCCATTCAAGCTGATGCTGCCGCCATAGACGTTCGTGCCGGTGCTGCTGGTAATGGTGGCATTTGTCAGCGAGATCGGCTTGGTGTTGGTGACCGTGCTGGTGTTGAGACTAAGGCCTGCGCCACTCCACAGGTAAAGGGTGGCGTTGTTGCTTCCCAGCGAGGTATTGCTGGAGACTAGAAAGCTACCGGCCTGAACATAGATGTTGCTGACACCGATGTCACCCACACTGGTGAGCGCGATGACGTTCGTGCTGACCTTGGTCAGGTTGCGGCCGTTGCCGGTCAGTCTGCCCGTGTAAATATCCCAGCGGTTGGTTCCGCCAAAGGTGGTGTCGCCAGCCAGCGAGACGTTGCCGGTGAAACCCTGATTGGCCAGCGCAGCACCCCGGTTGACGATAGCACCATTGCCACCCACTCCGGAGCCTTGCACAACTATCTGCTGGGCCACGGTGGTGACGCCGCGGATGTCGAGGGTTGCGCCACTGGCTATGGTGGTGGTGCTGTTGGTCGCGCCGAGCGACGTGGCCGAACCGATTTGCACCGTGCCGCCATTGATGGTAACACCACCGGTGTAGCTATTGGCACCGGTATTGGTGATCGTCAGCACGTTCGTGCCGGATTTGATAATACTAGTAAGACCCCCGATTATGCCACCGCCTGAGAAGGCATAGGCATTAGTCGAATTGACCGTGATGGACCCAGGCGCAACGGTGCTGGTCACCACCACGTTCAAATTGGTGCTGCTGTCGTTAAAAGTAACGTTGTCGTATTGCAGGAAGTTGGTCATTATTGCTCCATTCAACCAGTTTGAACTCACGTTCACATCCCAGTAGTTGGTCACGGAAAGCACGATGTTGGTGCTGGTGAGGGTGATGTTGGTGACGGTGGTGGTGAAGCCACCTTTCCAAGTAAGATTCTGACCGTTAGGCGTTACAATCATCACCACTGCTTTCTGGGCGTTACTAAAGGTGAGAGTGACATCAGAATTGCCCGCAAACGCGCCGCCGGCAATAAGATTGTTGGGCAGCAAGGTGCCTACTGGCACCACGCCGCTCTCGTTGATCAGGTTTCCGCTGTATTTGAACAACGTGTAGGTGCCGGCACCCAGAAGCCCGTTCACTGGGTTGATAGTGACAATGTTCGCGCCCAGAAGGGTTAAATCACCCGCGACGTTGATCAGGCTGTTGGTTTTGCTGACACCCGTCGGGTCGGTAGACAAATTAAAGCTATTCGTCACATTGGGACCAGATTCGACAAAGCTGTTCGAGAAACTCAAAGTTCCCGGTGTCGAGCCTACGCCCGCGTTGATGATGTTGTTGCCCACCGCAGTCACGGCACCGGTGACAACGCCGCTGCCACCCAGATTATTGGCAGCTGACAAGGTAAGCCCGCCATAAGAAGAAACATCAAGCAACGCTCCCGCCGTCACAATGATGTTCGTGCAGTTCGACATGAAGGATGAAGGACCGACGATCAATGACCCGGCACTGACGGTTGTAGGCTGGGTGTAGGTGTCATTTCCGGTCAACGTCCAGGAACCAGTGCCGACTTTGGTGATGCCAGTGCCGCGTGCGCTGTCATAAATCGTGCCGGGGAAGGTCGCGTTGGAATTGCGCCCGCCGACGACATATATGCAGGGCCTGCCGCCGGCGGCTCCCGTGTTGTCGGTGATAAAACTGCCAGGATCGCCGGTCAATTCACCTATGGTGATGGTGTTACCGCCAACGGAAGTGTTGCCCGCGTTGATAATATAAACTCCCGGCCCCAGATTTACCGCCGCCGTGCCAAAGCTGAAATTGCCGCCAATATTCAAATAGAAGTTGTTATTGGCAATGTTGATATAGCCATCTGAGTTGGACCAACTACCACCGGCGCCAGCCTTCTGCCAGGTTTCGTTTACGTTCAGAGTGCCGTGAACGGTGACGTTCCCAGAATAGGTGCCATTGCCCATGGGGAACAAGTTGCCGGTTGTCCCCGCCGGAACGAGAATCGGATTCAAGCAGGTGCCATAGGCGGTAGTGAGACCCGCGCCATTCATGGTGAAGCTACCGCCATTCGTCAGTGTCACTTGACCCGTGCCGCTACCACCCTGCGCAACTTGCACTTGATCCCCACCTAGTGTTACTTGGGCGTTAGTGCCACTGATGACAATCGGACCGCTGTAACCACCGGGATTGCTGCTCGCGGCCGCCAGCGTGAGGACACCAGAACCAATCTGGTTCAATACGCCCGTGCCGGAAAGGACTCCCGACAAGGTCTGCGCAGCCGAACTGTTAAAGGTGAGTGTGCCGCTGTTAGTGATCAATCCCGCATAAACGCCACCGTTATCGGCACCCAGCTGGCCGGGATCAGCGATGACCAGCGTGCTTCCGGATTTGACTGAAGTTTTTCCGGTATATGTATTCAGGCCAGCAAGGGTGACCGCGTTGGCTCCAATTGTGGTCAGTCCACCGCTACCGGAAACCACGCCGTTCAATACCAGACTGCCCGAAGCCGCGTTCAGTGTCACCGCTCCAGGCACGGCGACCGGCAGGTTCAACGTTTGCACATTAGCCGAATTGTTGGTCACACCGTTGGCGATGGTCAGGATGCTGCCGCCAGAATTGGTGAGGTTGAAGCTGCCAGCGTTGTTGCTGAAGGACACTGAAGCGACACTATAGGAACTGTCCATGACTGGGGTGAGGCCAACCCCACCAGCAAAAACCACATCATCACCATATCCTGGTGGTAGCCCGCTGACCCAGTTCCCTCCGTCGCTCCAGTTGCTGTTGCTGCCGGCGTCGGCACCGTTCCAAGTCGCCGAATTACCTACCACCAGCGGGATATAGCCAATTGCTGCACCACCCAGACTATCCTGCACCACGACATTCAATGTGAAGTTGCCGGGAACGGCAGTGACACCCACGAGAAAACTATTGGTGTAGTGGCCAGCACCATCGTAAATCAGCGGCTGGACAGACGACCCTATGGGGGTCAAATCTACGGTCACACCGCTGTTCGGGTCAATCGAGCCTGCGCCCGGCACCACTGTCGCACTGATGGCCAAAGTTTGGAACGCAAGCACGGGATTAGGGCTGGCGTTGGTGGCCGTTACAGTGGGAGGCGCGGTTGGCGAACTGTTGTGCAGAAGCACTTGCTTGCCGCTGACCACCACGGAGTATTTTGCGGCACCAATCGGCGTCGCCCCCAGCCAGACCGGCGTGGCGTTGAAAGCTCCTGAAATGCTGGCCGAACCACCGGTCAATTTAAAGAGCACATAATCATGATTCTGATCCAGAACGAGGCCGCAATTGATACCCACATTGACGCCGTCGCAAGTCAGGACGCTGCTCGCGCCGCTCAGGACAATCTGATCGTTGCCGCCTCCGGTGGAGCTTGGAGTCAGAATAAAATTTGCGTTGGCTCCGCTCGCGTAAGTCAGGTTGCCGCCAATTGTATTCGTCGCGCCAGTGTTGCCGGGCAAAGTTTGCCCGCCGCTCTGCACCGTCACGTCGCCGGCAATGGTTCCACTGCCGCCGAGTGTTCCGCCGTTCTGCACCACCACCGCATTGGTGCCCGTGGCCGAGCCGCTGGTGTTGTTGGCCAGCAACGTCGCGTTCGTAATCGTCGTGGTTCCCGTATAGCTATTGGCCCCTTGCAAAGTTAAAATCGCGTTGCTAGTCGCCATTGAACTCAACACGGTCAGCGCGCCGCTGCCGCCGTTGCCGATCGAATTCGCGTAAGTAACGCTGTTGCCATTCACGTCAATTGTGCCGCCGCCGGAGGACCAGGTAATTCCATTTCCAAACGATAGGTCGAGTGATCCGGCTCCAATGGCAGGAAATGCATATTGCAAAGTGCTCCCATTATTGATGGTCAATCCGCCATAAGTTCCCGAGCCGCCGAGATTGTTAACGCCACTGATTTGGGCTGTCCCACTCTGCAAAATGGTGCCGCCTGTGTAAGAGTTGGCTCCACCCAAGGCCACCGTTCCCATGGCGAAGAGCGCCGGGTTGCCGTTGGTTCCAGTCAGTCCACCACCCATGCCGGGCACCAAGCCCACAATGTTGGCATTGGGGCTGGAAGGGGCAATGCCGAGAGTCAGCGGTCCGCCCACACCAGATACAGAGTTGGCGACCGGTCCGCCCACCGTCATGGTGGTGCCCGATGCCGCCGCCAAACCACCGCCATAAATGCCTAGAAATACCGGACGGTTGGCATTCGCAGGCCCGTTGAACAAGCTCAAATCATTCAGGTCACTCATGAGCGTGCCGCCATGCAAATTGACTGCACCCGCGCAACCAAGAGTGAGTAGCTGGGGACTGGGAACACCAAGAACATTGCTGCTATTGATAACGGTGACACCGCCGTTAAGGAAAAAACCACCTTTCCATGCGCTGCCAGCAAAAGAATTTAGCGCGAAGTTGTAATTGGTCGAAAGACCATAGTTGGGCGAAAGATTGTCGGAATTGGTCACCACCACCAAGGTGTTGCCGGGGTCAAGATAGTTCATGGCGATGTTGTTGCTGGCAATCGGGTTGATGAACATGGTGCCGACACCCGATTTAACCAGTTCAGCCCCGCCGTTACTGTCACTAATTGCTGCCAGGATAAACACGCCGGAGGGGTTGTTTTGAAAAATTTGCAACGCCAAGGAAATCACGCGAACCTGGCTGATGGCCGCATTTACGGGCCCCATGTTGGGAGTAATCAAGATGCCGCCAACCTGCATGTTGCCGGTAGGGATATGCCCATATGGCGCGTGGGGCGAATTGAAGCGAACGGTTTCGGCGCTGCAACCAGTAAGATTAGCTTCATTGGTGATGTTTCCGGGAATTTGCTGCAAGGCAATGTCAATATTGGTGGTGCTCGGAGTGGCGAATGAATTGTTATTCGTGGGGACAAAATAAAAACCCGTGACTTGCGAACCGCCGATGATGGTATAAGGGCTGGTTCCCGCAGTGCCGCTGGGCAGGTCGGTGCTGGCCCAGTCGTAGAGTCCCACCGTGGCATATGCATTTTCACGTTCACTTGCAGCAATCACTCCGGTAGGAGGCCGCCCCGCCGTGGTGGTGGTAATGATGCCGGTGGCTGCTACCGGAACATTGTTCGCCCCAATCGTAGCCGGACCGTTAAAAGTGATGCAACCTGGGTTGGTATCAGAGTTCGGGCTACCGATGGAGTTGACAGTAATGGCACCAAGAACGTTTGTCAGGTTGATTGCACCATTCGGCGTCAGGGTAATCCCACTAAAACCGCCGGAGTTCAACGTCAGACCGTTAAACGTCTGACTCGATGTCGCGCCACTCCTGCCATTAATGATGAGATTGCCGCCGCCCAAGGTCAGCGCCAAATTGGTGGCGACAATATTGTTGGCGGCGCCGCCGGAAAAATCCAGCTTGAGTGTTCCGGCGTTGTTGGCGGTGCCGCCGGTGTAGGAATTGTTGTTCGTCAGCGTCACCGTGCCCAGGCCGCTGGCGTTAATCCCTCCGGCTCCGGAAATCACGCCGCCAATCAGCAGCGTGCCGCTGTTCGTGGCAACCTTGATGGATTGCACTGCCGGCAACACCATTGGCAGGTTGATTGTTTCCAAGTTCGGCGAGTTATCAACGATGGCTGCGGTATTCGTGAGCTGATTGCCCGTCAGCGTGAACGTCCCGGCCGTGGTGTTGAAGTTCAGGCCATTAAAAGTGTTGGCGGACACGTTGAAATTGTTGTTGGCGGTCAACTGGATCAAACCGTCGAAGAAAAGGGCGTCACCGGCGATGGGCGGTTTGTTGGCGCTGCCAGCTGTCCAGTTGGCGGTCGTGGCCCAGTTGTTGTCGCCACCGCCGCCATTCCAAGTATCGTTGCCATTGGCCGCTTTGAGGCTACAGGCACCCGCCAGCAAAAGCAGGCAGGCGAATTGTGATGCGTTACGGATGTTTTTGGTCTTCATAATGGAGTCGGTTAGGGTTTGTTTTTCAGGCTCGGGCACAAAATTGAATTGTGATAAATGGCAGTTGACGAATGTTAGGCTCAATATGGGTCACATTGGAAAATCTAACAGAACCTGCCCGTCGAAACCATCGCATATACATCTGATGCCCCGTTCGCGCGGGAAAGATAATGGGAAAAGAAATTTCGCGGCGCTCTCCGGCTTGGAACCGATGTATAATAAATTCGGTAAATGAGGCCGTAAATTGCGCCGCCGACCAGGTTAATCATTGCGAAGTTTTCCTTGCAGCGACAGTTTTCAACCAAAGATTTGTGAACCGCCTCGCGTGGGGACAGGCCTGGTAACTTGGCAGAATCCGTTGCCGCTTGTTGAAAAGACTTCGCCTTTATGATGCCGGTGCCGTAGTTGTTTCCAAACCGCCCGCCAGTAGCAGCGCCCCAGCCGGCAGGCGTGACCGAAATCGCATTTCCGTCTTCCGTGTGAAATACCACTGCTAATCCAACCGCCCGCGCTTTGGCACTGGCAATCACCGGCGCCATGCCGAGCCAATTTATCAAGCCGGAGAATTGCATTGGAGGAAGCTACCACAATATTCGCCAGACTGTCGTTTGGTATTTCACAACGAGGAATTTTGAACATTTTCCGCCGCCACTCGCACTGCCTTGTTACAGTCCTTACAGACTCGGACCATAAATTCGACAGCGGAGATTTAGTTCTTCCGAAAAGATGAAGTCTGGCCGAGTCATTTTCAAAACCTCGGCTGCCAGCCTGCCGTCGGAGGTTTTGAAGATGACTCGAATGTTCAAAATTCCGTGTCGAGGAATACTGCAAGACGGGTTTGCGGTGTGTGTCATAATGTTGCCCGTGAAATCCAGTTCTCGAAAAATGAGCCGCGTCTCACCCAATTACTCGCAGGCGGCACCAAGTGAAAAGCGCATGGCGTATATTTTTATGAAAACCATCCGTCAAATCGAAGAAAGACGAAAAAAGGGAAAACTAAAGAAATATGGCAGCCCTGTCTCGTTGTGTCTTTTCTCCGTTTAATTAGCGCGTGCCGCTGGTTCTATATTTTCTGTCTGGAAACTTGAGCAAAATAGAACAACCCAGCACGCCATGCGGTGCTGGCTACAAAATTTATGAACAAACATTCCGTTATCATCTTGTGTGTAATCATGCTGAGTATCGTTGCCCAAACTACAGCGCGCGCCGGCACGGCGGGGCGGGTTGATCCAAAGACGCTGGAGACGCCGGTTTATACCCCCGAAGGACAGGCGTTCGTGCGGCATAACGGCGACCGGTTCAATAACCGACCGCTCTATTGCAATCAGATAAGCGCAATCGTCGTCACAGGAGACAAGCCGCTGATCCGATTCGGCAATGGGTCGGTGCTCGGCGGTAATTTCATGGTTGCGCTGGTGCGGGGCAACAAAGCCAAGTGGCTGCAAGACTGTTCGGACATCACATCAAAATATCGCCCGGATCACATGGAATGGACCATCAAAGATAGTGGCTTTGGGACGACCACGCTGATCTTGGACGCGGTTCCTCCGGCCAATGGAGCCGGTGCCGCCATGCGTTTGCGCTTTGACAATGCCCAGCCTGGCGACCGGCTCATTTGGGTTTGCGGCGGAGCAGTTTCAACCAAAGGTATGCTCGGTGATTGGGACATCACGACCGCTGGAAACGCCGAAAAAATGAAACGAAATTTTTCGCCGGAGGATTGCCGCAACGACTGGGTTACGGTAACCGGCGGTCAATTCAGGGTGGATGTCAATACCGGAAGGGGGCCGAGCACCACCGTTGGAACGTGCAGCGTCGCTTCCAAGATTACCATTGCCGACGCCGATGTTTGGTCCAATCCGCTGAACCTCTTAATCAGCCCTGGCAAAAGCAAGCCGCTGGCTTGCGGCGTGGTGAACCTGGATGGCCAGCGGGAAATTTATTGGGCAATGTCTTGTTCCACAGCCAAACAGAACACGCCCCGCCTGACTTCCGCGTCTGAAGCATTCACAGCCGGTATGCAGCGAGCCGAGGAAATCGGAAACCGGATCGTGGTCGAGACGCCCGATCCTCGTCTGAATGCGCTGGTGGCGGCTTCGAGTGCGGTGACCGACGGCGTTTTTCGCGACGGAATTTTCACCCACTCCGGCATGCGCTGGGGCGTGCCGTTGTTGGGTTGGCGCTGCATCTACGGCGGGACTGCTTACGGCTGGCATGACCGCGTTAAGGCCCAGGCACGCACCTGCCTTGCCAAACAGATCACCGAATCGGACAAGAAAGTTCCAGTAGCCGATGCAAAAGCCGGCCTGACTTGCCAATCGCTTGACTCGCGAATGTTCGGCAAGGGCCGCGTGGACACTATTCAAACCTGGCATTATGACATGCAGAGCCAGTTCTTTGACCAGCTCATTCATGCCTGGCGTTGGACGGCCGATCCCGAATTGGAAAAAATACTTCGGCCAGCATTGGAGTTGCATCTGGAATACATTCACGACTGTTACGATCCGGACGATGACGGACTGTATGAGGCCTACGCCAACAGTTGGCCTACCGACAATCAATGGTATAACGGCGGCGGCACCGCCGAGGAAACCGCCTATGCCTATGCCGGTCACCAAGCCGCCCTTGAGATGGCCCGGCGGGCTGGCGACGCAGCAGCCGTGCAGCGGCACGAAGCACGCCTGGCAAAGATCAAGAAAAGTTTCCTGGACAAACTTTGGATCCCGTCCAAAGGATATGTGGGCGCCTATGTGGAGCAGGGCGGACACCAGCGCCTGCACGAGGACTCCTGGCTCTATGCAATATTCTGCCCCATTGACGCCGGATTGCTCGACGCGAACCAAGCGGCGCAGGCGCTTTATTACACCGAATGGGGATTGGAACGTGAGAACATGCCTTACGGTGGCCAGCGTGTATGGACCTCCAACTGGATACCTTCAGTGTGGTCGCTGCGCGAAATGTGGCCCGGTGACAACTATCAGTTGGCGCTGGCCTACTTTCAGACCGGACTGGCTGACGATGGCTGGAACGTGCTCAAGGGGACGTTTCCGCACATGGCGTTCTTTGGTCGCGTTCCCGGCGACTTGGGTTTTCCCAATGGCGGCACTGATTTCAATGACTGCACCAGCATGTTTTGTCGCACCGTTGTAGAAGGATTGTTTGGCTACCGTCCCGATTATCCCAACGGCGTTGTCACCATTGCTCCGCAGTTGCCCTCCAACTGGGATCACGCCTCGATCAAAACGCCGGATGTTTCACTCAACATCATCAGCCCGTCGAAATATCGCATCGAGCTGACTCAACCGGCACAATTATGCCTGCGCCTGCCTGTGCGTGCCAGAAAGCTTGCAGCCGTGACCGTCAATGGCGAGCCGGCCCAGTGGGAACTGCTGCCTGGCTTTGGTTGCAGCGTGGCTAAAATTGTGGTGCCAAAGAGCAAAACCATCATTGTCGAACTCACATGTGAACAACCGCTGCCGCAGTATGCTCCGGTTTCAATGGAGACCGCAGTCGGCGAGAAACTCGACTTATCGCCCAAAGACACCACCCAAATCCTCCAAACTGCAAAAACACCAGCAACAGCCGGTTATCATCTGGCGGAAGCGCTGGTGAAGGTTGGCGATGCACCGCAAAAGCGGCTATTCAAGATCAAGGTCAACGATCCGAAAGCTGATGCAGCATTGGCCGCACGAAGCTTTGAGAAAACACCGGCAAATGCCCGATGGGACACCGTGGATTTGTCGCAACAGTTTAATGGCGACATCCGCACCATTTTCCAGCAACAGTATCTTTCACCAAGACCCGATACATGTTCACTGCGGCTCGCGATCAATGGTTATTCCACTTGGCAGATGAGTCTGGGCGGTGGCCCCAAGGCACCAATAATCGACTTGACCGATGTGCCTGCGCTTTTGGATACGGCATCGCGCCTGCATACGCCGCAAGGCGTTCCGTTCGCCTGGAGCGGGGGCAAGCATAACATCGCATTCACATCAATGTGGGACAACTGGCCCCGGCAGGTTGCCGTGTCGGTGAACCGGAAAGCCGAGGCCATCTGGTTGCTTTTGTGCGGTTTCACCAACCCCATGCAAGGCCGGATTGCCAACGCCGAGTTGCGGATGAAATATACCGATGGCGTGGTGGAGAAACTGGAATTGGTGCCGCCGTTGAATTTTTGGTCGCTCTGCCGCTTCGGCGGAGCGGACTATGACTACAAGCTTGATAGCTTCGCCCTGCCGAAAGTTCCACCGGCAACGGTTCAACTGGGTAACAACTGTCGCGCGATTCTGTTGAATCAGCGTCTGCGACCGAACGCCACGCTGGAAAGCGTCACGCTCGAAACCTTCTCGCAGGAAGTTATTATCGGACTGATGGGCGCGAGTTTGATGAATCCACAATAATATGATAAAGCCAAGTCTCCTTATCTGCACACTGCTCGCCGCAGCGCAAGCAATCGGCGCGGAACCAAATCCATCAACGCCCGCTGCAAAGGCGGTGCCGCTTTCCTGGCTCGGCGCAAAACCGCCACTGACACCGGTCGGGGTGAGTTGGGGCGTGCCGTGGCCGCGCGGAACCATGGCGAAGGAGTCGCAAGTGGTCGTGCGGACGGCGGACGGGCAATCCCTCCCGACGCAGACCTGGCCGCTGGCGTATTGGCCGGACGGGTCGGTGAAATGGTCGGGGCTCGCCATCGCCGCCGATTCAACGCTGGCGACACCGTTGACGGTGGGCACCGGTTCCGCCGTCGTTCCCAAATCTCCGGTTACTGTGCAGGAAGATGCAAATTTCATCGCGGTTTCAACCGGCCCGTTGAATTGCCGCATCGCGAAAAGTGGCACAAATTTTATTGATTCGTTATCGGTGGACGGACGTGAAGTGGGGCGTGCCGGCCACTTGATTGCCATGCGGGAAGACCGCTCGGAATACGAGTCCAAGCATTTGCTCCGAGAGGAAGATTACACGAGCCGCATTACGAAGGTGACCGTGGAGCAATCGGGTCCGGTGCGGGCGGTCGTGCGCGTGGAAGGTCTCCACGCGGGGACTGACTCATCCCGGACGTGGTTGCCGTTCACGATTCGTCTCTATTTCACAGCGGGGAACAATTCGATTCGCATCGTGCATTCATTCATTTTCGATGGCGATGCGCAAAGTGACTTTATCCACGGACTCGGCCTGGCCTTCACGGTGCCGTTTCGCGAGGAAAAACAGAACCGTCATGTCCGCTTTGCGTCCGATGAGGACGGAGTGTGGGGTGAACCGGTGCTCATGAGTCCCGGTTACCGGGAGGTGCTCGTGAAAAATGCCATTGCGATGAATCGCGATCAGCTCGTCGGCAAGTGCATTCCCAACCTTGACGAACTCGGCTCCAAAACGAAGGCGCAGTTTGAAACGGTCGCGGTGTGGGATGCGTTCAAGCTCACCCAGCTTGCGCCGGATTCCTTTGCGATTGACAAGCGCACCGGCGCGGCGAGCTCGTGGTTGCACATCACCGACGGACACCGTGCGCGCGGACTGGTTTTTATGGGTGATGTTACCGGCGGGCTGGCGGTTGGCGTAAAACGTTTCTGGGAAAAATATCCGTCCGCGTTGGAAATCACCGGAGCTTCGACACCAGCCGCTGAGATGAAAATCTGGTTTTGGTCGCCCGATGCGCCGGCGATGGATTTGCGGCATTATGATGTGATTGGTCACGATGGCACGATTTCATACGAAGACCATCAGGAAGGATTTAGCACGCCCACGGGGGTGGCCAACACCAGTGAACTCACGCTCTGGGCTTTGTCAGAAATTCCGAAGAATGATGACTTAGTGAATTTGGCGAAAACGGCGAACGAGCCGCCGCTGCTAGTGTGTTCGCCCGAATACTACCATTCGGTTTCCATCTTTGGAGCCTGGAGCTTGTGCGACCGCACGACCCCGGACAAGGCGGCGATCGAAGATCAGCTTGACCGGGCGAGACAATTTTACGAAAAGGAAGTCGAGCAGCGGCATTGGTATGGATTCTGGAATTTTGGCGATGTCATGCGAACCTACGACAAGCTTCGCCACACTTGGATGTATGACATTGGCGGACACGCCTGGAACAACACCGAGCTGATCCCGGACGCCTGGCTTTGGTATGACTTTTTGCGCACCGGCAAGGCGGACTCCTTCCGTCTGGCCGAGGCCATGACGCGCAACACAAGTGAAGTGGATGTCTATCATCTGGGTCGTTTCGCCGGACTTGGGTCGCGTCACAATGTGAGCCACTGGGGCTGCGGTGCCAAGGAAGCCCGCATCAGCCAGGCCTTTCTCAAACGCTTCTTTTATTATCTCACGACGGATGAACGGACTGGCGACTTGATGCGCGAGGTGCTCACGGTAGATGAGTCAATCGCGCGGACTCAACCGCTGCGGCATCAGCTTGTGAGGGAAGACGTGCCCGTAATCATCCGCATCGCGCCCGATTGGGAGGCGCTGGTCAGCAACTGGATGACGGAATGGGAACGCACAGGTGACACGCGTTACCGTGATTATGTTCTGACCGGCATGAAGAACCTCGGCGCCATGCCATACGGATTGACCACCCACTTGGGCTACCGCTATGACTTGAAGACCAAGCAGATTTCTGACATGGGAGAACCGAACAAGCCGGGCGGAGGGTTCATGTTTCTGTTCGGCGGTGACCAAGTCGCACTGGAGCTGATGCAACTGATAGATTGTCCCGAGTTCGCGAAGGCGTGGAACCAGATGTGCATCCGGGATGCCCGGACCAATCATATTAACGGCGGATATTCCGGGGCGCGCATCGCCGCCTATGTGGCGCAGTTGGAGCACGACCCGAAACTCGGCCACCAGGCATGGCAGTATCTCTGGAACAGCCTCAAGGTAAATGGCCACGACCGTTTTCCCGCGACCCCCACCGTGATTAGCGGTTCCAGCGTGCCTGAACCGATTGAAGAAAACGGCTTTGATACGCCGGGAAATTCCCAATGGGCGATCAGCCTCATCGCCACGATGGAACTTGCCCGCGACTATTATGTGCCGCCCGCACCGGCGAAATAACCGGCCACGTTATGGGTTTTAAGATATTATTTTATGTGACGGCCACATTGCTGGCGATTTCAGCGCCGGCGCAAACGTCGAAGACCAACGACAACAATACACCGTTATATTTGTTGCCTCCGGATTATCCGATGCCTTATGGCCCGCCGAAAGCTGAAGCGGTCGTTGCTTCGCTGGATCGCATTTATTCATATCTCAATGGCTGCACGCCGGCCCGACTGATTAACAAAAACACCAAGGCCGAGGTAACCGACTTAAGCCTAGCCGACACCAATTCTATTATTGAACCGGGCACTTTTCGGCTTAATAGCTACGAATGGGGTGTCACTTACGGGGCCATGATGTCGGCCACCCGCAGCACCGGTGATCCCAAGTTTGCCCAATATGCAGCCAAGCGAATCAACTTTCTGGCCGACTTGTATCCCTGCTACAAAAAAATGTGGAATGACGGCTTTCAGGAAGCCAATCCATACCGGCGCGTTTTCAAGCCCCAGGCGCTAGACGATTGCGGTTCCATGTGCGCCGCGATGATCAAGGTGTTCAGTCTGGTGGAGAAGAAGAAGTCGCTGCGGACGATGATAGACGGCTTTGCTGACTTTGTGATGAACCAGGATAATCGCTTGGCCGATGGCACCATTGCCCGTAACCGTCCGCAAAAAAATACTCTTTGGCTCGACGATATGTATATGAGCATTCCGGCGCTGGCGCAGATGGGCGCATTGACCGGCGACCAAAAATATTTCGACGAGGCCACCAAACAGGTGCGATTGTTTGCCGGCCGAATGTTTGTGACGGAAACCGGATTGTTTCGCCACGGCTGGGTTGAGGAAATGACCGACCATCCGGCCTTTTACTGGGGCCGCGCCAACGGCTGGGCCATTCTCGCCATGAGCGAATTGCTCGACGTGCTGCCCGCATCCGATCCGAACCGCGCCAAGGTGCTGGAAATTTTCCGCGCCCAGATCCGGGGCATCGCGCGCTGCCAGAATGGCAACGGCTTCTGGCATCAGTTGCTGGATCGAAACGATTCATATCTCGAAACCTCAGCCACCGCCATTTTCACCTACTGTATTGCCCACGGCATCAATCAAGGGTGGATTGACGCGGCCGCTTATGGCCCGGTTGCCATTCTGGGCTGGAATGCCTTGAGCACCAAAATCAACGCGCAAGGACAGGTCGAAGGCACTTGTGTCGGCACCGGCATGGGCTTTGACCCGGCATTTTATTACCACCGGCCAACCAACACGCTGGCCGCGCATGGCTACGGCCCGACTATTTTGGCTGGCGCAGAAATCCTGAACCTGCTGAAAAATTTGCAGATCGTCATCAACGAAACTTCCGTGATGTTTTACCGCCCGGGCGTAAACTGGAAAAACTTGCAGATCAAATAGAACATCATGCTGTCCCGATAAACCGGTCAACCTACCGGGCGAAGTCCACTTTCTGCGCAAGAATAGCGGGGATGCAACCAAAGGGAGCACCCGCTGTAAGGGCCAAAATGTAATGTGGTCTGTTCATAAGTAAAAAGCCCAACGCAGACCATTTGCCGGCGGGTTGGACGTTGGGTTCCGCACCTCGGTGTTGCCAGATAAATAATGTTCAATTTTTCACGGCGGGAGAATTGCAAGACGGAATTGTGAAAAACGTGGCAGACTGGAACAATTGAAAACCTTGTCCCTTGAAAAATATGGCGTCAGCTTGCCCAACAGACAACCCCGGCCGCAATTGTATCTGCTTGGAATGATTTTTCGCCAAATGAACAACCTGATTTTGCTAGTTGTTGTCTTGAGCTTGATCGCCAGCACAAGTTGTTTTGCGGAAAGTCCGACTCTAAATGTCCGTGATTTCGGCGCGCAAGGAGACGGGGTTAAAAAGGACACGGCCGCGATTCAAAAGGCGCTGGATGTTTGCGCCGCCGGGGGCGGCGGCACGGTCTGGGTGCCAGCGGGACAATATCTGACGGGCAGCCTTGTTTTGCCCGCGAACATTGCGTTAAAACTGGATGTCCGAGCCACGCTCACGGGCAGTCCGGACCTCACGGATTATCCGCTGGTAAATGTTCGCTGGGAGGGTGAGTTTTGTCCGGGCCACCGGGCATTGATTTCCGCGACGGATGCCACAAACATCGCCATCAGCGGCGGAACGATTGTCGGCCCGCCGCTGGCGTTAAGCAAACTTCGCAACCCGCGTGGTCCGGTGTTAATCGAACTCACTGGATGCACCAACGTGCTTTTGGATGGGTTTACGACTAAATTCCAGCAACTCTGGTCAATTCATACGTTATTCTGCAATGCTTTGATCGGACGCAATTTGAACATCCAGAGCGAGTATGCCAACGGTGACGGCATTGACGTGGATTCTTGTGATGGCGTGACGATTGAACACTGCGAAATTCACGCTGGAGATGATGCCATTGCGCTTAAGTCCGGCCGCGGCCTGGCAGCGCAAAATCTTTTGCGCCCAACCCAAAATGTCGTCATTCGCGATTGCCATTTGGAAAGCTCGCTCTTTGCCGCACTCGGCTTGGGCAGTGAAATGTCCGGCGGCATCCGGAATGTGAAAATTCAAAACTGCGTCATCGCCGGCCGACAAAACGCCATTTTTATCAAGAGCCGCGAGGGGCGTGGGGGGTTTATTGAAAACATTTCCGGCGAAAATATTGCCGTGCTGGAATCTCCGACCTTTATCGGCATTGACCTGATAAACAAGGGAATTCAAGCCCATGATCCAGTGCCTGGGGATGTAGATAAATGGCCGCTGGTTCAAAACATCAGATTCAAAAACATCCAGGTGCAAAATGTCGCCAAGCTGGTTGTCGGCACAAATATTCCAGCCACCCGTGCGCTTAAAGGATTCATGCTTGCGAACATCACGGGGACTTGCTCCCATGCAATTTCGATTGCGAACATGACTGATGTGGATTTTTCCCATATTGGGGTCAGCGGCTTTGTCGGATCGTTGGTTTCAGCCACCAACGTCCAAGGCGGCGGACTTGATGATTCAGCAAGGAATTAAATCAACATGAATAATTACCTTCCTCTGGGAAAATACTCCCTTGCTCTTCTCACGGCAATACTGTTCCGCCTTGCCTCCGCTCCTGCGCTGCAAGCCAAGGAGCCGGTGGATTATGTCAACCCCTTCATCGGCGCGGCCAGCACACGGCCCACCGAAGACGAACTGGCCAGAATGACGGCTGCCGGCGTGAAGCTCGATCCTAATTTCGAAGGCTTTCATGGCAAGCTTTTCCCCGGCGCGGCCACGCCAGCCGGCATGGTGCAGTTAAGCCCGGACACCATCACCGGCGGCGATAACGGCGCGGGTTATTCTTATCCGCACACCACGATTCAAGGTTTTAGTTTCAACCACATGAGCGGAGTGGGTGCCTACGGCGATTTGGGCAACTTCATGGTCATGCCTACCACAGGGCCGCTCAAAACCTGGTATGGCGAAACCGACAAACCGGGCACCGGCTATTTATCATCTTATTCCAAAAAAACCGAAGTCGCGCAGGCCGGCTACTATGCCGTGACGCTGGACGACTACCAAGTCCGCGCCGAGACGACCGCCGCACCGCACAGCGGCGTCCTGCGTTTCACCTTTTCAAAGAACCCGCAGTCGCGGATTCAAATTGACCTGGCTCGCCGCGTCGGCGGCACCTCGTTGCATCAAACAGTGAAAGTGGTCGGTGACAACGTCATCGAAGGCGAGATTCAATGTCCGCAATCAGGTGGTGGTTTTCGCGGGGGCACGGTCAATTATATGCTTTATTACCACGCCGAGTTCAGCAAGCCGCTGAAAAATATCGGGGTGTGGAGCGCCGCGATTCCCCAAGGCCGGAGCGTCTGGAACAAGCCTGAATTCGCGGCTGCGTGCAAGGCCGCCGTCCAGCTTCCGGGCTGCCGCGAGAAGGAAGGAGCACACCTGGGTTTTTATGCGGAATTTCCAACTGAAGACAAGGAAGTCATTATGCTCAAGGCCGGCATTTCCTTTGTCAGCATCGCCGGCGCGCGCGCGAACCTGGCGGCAGAAATACCCGCCTGGGACTTTGACGGCGTGCGTCAGCAGGCCCGGGAATTGTGGGCAAAGGCGCTTGACCAGATGTCGGTCGAAGGCGGAACGGAAGATCAGAAGACGATTTTTTACACGGCGATTTACCATTCGCTGATTGATCCGCGCATCTGTGCTGATGTCAACGGTGACTATACCGGCGGTGACGGCCAGATTCATCACACGAAGAGTTTTACCAAGCGCACCATCTTCAGCGGGTGGGATGTCTATCGCAGTCAGTTTCCACTGCTGATGCTTATTGCGCCAAGCATTGTCAATGACCAGATCAATAGCGCCGTGGAACTAGCCGAACAAAATGGCACCCACTACTACGACCGCTGGGAACTGATGGGTTCCTACACCGGCTGCATGTGCGGCAGTCCGCAAGTGGCGGTGATCAATGACGCGTATCAAAAAGGCATCCGCAACTATGACCTCGCCAAGGCCTACGAATACTCGGTGAACACTTGTGACAAGTTCGGGAACGGGCCGCAAGGATACACCTCGACGGGCCACGGGCTCGCCATCACACTGGAAAACGCCTATGCCGATTGGAATCTTGCCCAACTCGCGACGGCCTTGGGGCACGCTGCTGACGCCAAAAAGTTCACGGCGCGCGGCCAGAATTATCGCCAACTGTTTAATGCCGACGGCCCGTGGACTTATGACAAGGCAGGCAAGGACGCCCATCCCGAATGGAAGGGTTGGTTCCAAAGCAAGGGCAAGGATGGAAAATGGCTGGCGTGGGAAGGGTTGCTCTCCGGCCAGGGCGGCATGGAGTCAAGCGTTTACCAGACCGGCTGGTTTGTGCCGCAGGATATTCCAGGTCTTATGGCGCTGTTGGGCGGTAAAGACGTTTTCATTGCCAAGCTCTCTGATTTCTTTGACCGCACGCCCAAATTGAACCGGGGCAATCCCTATATGGAACAGGGCAATGAACCCAGTCATCTGATTCCGTTCCTGTTCAACCGGGGCGGTGCTCCGTGGTTGACCCAGAAATGGGTGCGCCGGCTGGTAACGGAAACCTACAGCGCCCGCCCTAACGGACTCAGCGGCGACGATGACGTTGGCCAGATGTCCTCCTGGTTTGTCTTGGCCGCCAGCGGTCTGCATCAAGCTTGTCCGGGTGATCCGCGTTTTGAGATTTTCACGCCTCTTTTCGACAATGTCATTATGAAGTTCGATCGGAAATACGCCAAAGGCAAAAGCTTCGTCATCACGGCAAAAAACAATTCTCCGGAAAATGTCTATATCCAGTCGGCTACACTAAATGGCCAGCCGCTGAACCGCTGCTGGCTGCACTATTCGGAAATCACTGCCGGGGGAAGTCTGGAACTGGTGCTGGGGCCCCAGCCAAACAAACACGGGGGCGTTCAAAAAACTCCACTGACGGATGGTTACCATGAATAAACTCACTTGTGTCGCCGCGACGGCGCTTCTTGTTTTTCTTGTCACCTGACTTTCAGCCAAAGGCGCAGTGAATTAAATCGATCTTTTTTATTGGGATTTCATCGAGTTAGCTCACAAAAAAAGCGCAAGAAAATGGAGTAAGTTGTTGACATTGGCGTTGGCTTGGTGCGGCCATTTTTAAACGGAAGCTTCCGTTGAGGCGACGAAAAACGCCAAATACGTCCAGTCTCACCGATGCCCAATGGGAATATCTCAAACCCATGCTGCCCAAACCCGCCCCACGCGGCCGTCCCCCCACCGACGTGCGCCAAATAATTGACGTGATCTTCTATGGGGTCAAAGGCGGCATCCCCTGACGGTATCTGCCCGCCGGCTTTCCGCCCTGGCAGACGGTCTATGGTGTCTTCCGACGCTGGAAGCGCAGCGATTTGTGGGCGGCCCTCAATGATGCTTTGCGCATCCTGGTTCGGAAAGCTCAAGGAAAACGTTGCCAGCCTACCGCGGCGATCTTGGACAGCCAGAGCGTCAAGTCCGCCGGTCATGGCGGCGCGGTGGGTTACGATGCCGGCAAACGCATCAAAGGCCGCAAGCGGCATTTTGCTGGTGGACACCCTGGGGTTGATTCTGGGTGGTGTGGTGACGCCGGCCAACACCACCGAACGTGACGGCGCCAAGGCGGTCCTGCTCCGCGTGTTGGCGTGGTTTCACCTGTTCCGTCATTGAATACAGGCACGTTAGCGGCGCCGGAAGCCCGCAATGACGTCCCCCCGCCTCGGGCAACAACTGACTCTCGACTTCTTTGCGACCCCAACTCTCGTCACACGGACGCAAGAGCCGCTTGCTACGTCAGCCCTCTTTGGCCGAATTCCTGAGTCAGAACTGGACCGATGGAGCGCTCCTGTAATTATCCCAGACAAGGCGCACGAACCAGCGCCGCCGCAAACTTTTCCGGCAAGCGGTCCGGTAATCGAAGATGAACCGGCGCGCAATCAACACAACTACCGTATTCAAAACCCGCCTGCGCAAAGACCTGGCCAACGCCGCCAACCCCTTCCTGTTTATCGCCAATATGTCCCAATGTTATTATTAATTGCTATAGCCGGTTCGTTCAAGAGGAAAATCCTTTGGCGCTTGGTTCCTTGGAGCAGAGGAATCGTCACCCCCGATCGTCACCCCCGACGAAAAACAATGAGGCTAAAACAGTCCGGCGCTGTCCAGGTATGGCGGATTCAAAAACAGCACGATCAGCTTGATTTTCCAAGCGATTCTCAACGAGGCCAATTCAGTCCAAGCAACGGAGGACTTTGTGGCAATAAGCTTGCCCTGAACAAGCCGGCATTTGCCAGCAGCCATGAGGGCCAAAATCTGGTTCAACACGGCAATGACGGAAATGGCTGGACGCGTTGGTGCGCTGCCAGCGGCAGGGTTCCGCAATGGTGGGAGGTTGATTTTGGGAACATCGTTGTAATCACCAACAGTTGGATTTTTTGGGAGCAAAATTCCATCTGCAAATATGTCATTCAAGTCTCGTCGGACAACGCCCACTGGACCAATGTGGTGGACAAGTCTGCCAATGCCACGTCCACCAATCTAAATTCTGATGATTTTTTTGCCAAGGGAAGTTATCTGCGGGTAGTAATCACCGGATTGATCACGAACAAGTGGGCGAGCTTTTACGAATTCGGCGCGTTTGGATATGATTCCACCAATCAGCCATGATGCTGTGGACTGCCTGAATCCATCCCCATTTGCCCCTGTGAAAATCGAACTCGTCAATCTGGCCGGCAAACCTCGTGAAAGCCAGCGCCGTGAAGGCCAGCACGGAAAGATGGCGGCGGATTACCACGCCAAGACCGGCATCGAAGCCATCATTTTCAGTTCCCGGCCAGCGGCCGGCACGATCGTGATTTATTTTTAAAATTTACAAAAATATGACTCCTGATTGTTTTAACCATGTTTTAACCAACCCCATCGTCGGCTCAATGCGTTGACCGGTGAATGGGTTTTCGTCTCACCGCACCGCACCAAACGTCCGTGGCAGGGGCGCGTCGAGCTAACTGGTCTGGCAAACCGTCCGAGTCACGATCCGCAATGTTACCTGTGTCCGGCAACGTCCGCGCCAATAAAGAGTTGAATCCGAAATACGATTCCACGTTTGTTTTCACTAACGACTTCGCCGCGTTTCTGAGCGACACCCAAAGCGCCGAAGCCAATCCGCATCCGCTGCTGAGCACGCAGGCCGGCACCCGGCCCGAAGGGAAGGAGAGCCAGGGCTTGCTCGTTCAAATCAAGAGTCGCGCTCATAAATTTCGGCTTTCCACTGCGATATTGGCATGAATCCTAGAGCTAGCAGAAGAGGACACCCGTCCATATTTGGTCGGCTTGCGCGTCCCGTTTTTCATTCGATGTCCTTTGTGAATGGCGTTGGTGACCCGG
>OBLU010000071.1_pt1 | contig 87905 bp, 81 predicted proteins | sample 1518681 | NCBI WGS metagenome assembly OBLU01 (sample SAMEA3539304, study PRJEB22396) | soil metagenome | biome: tundra; feature: field; material: soil | place: USA | collected 2010-05 | depth 0.15 m | reverse complement strand
CTCCATGAAAATCCTAACCAACTGATTTTGTTCAACTTATAGCCGGACAGTAGTGTGGCTTTTTCATCATCCGAAAGGAGCAGTCTGCCCTTGATCTGGGCTTTGAGAATTCGGTTCTCGGCAGCCAAATACTCGTTCCGCAACAGGAGCTCTTGATCGACCATTCCGGTGACGTAAGCCAGCATGCGCGCCCAATTCATCTGAATCCTCTCCCGACTTGGCAGGTTTTGGAAACGAGATTGTAGGCGCTTTTCAAGCCTTGGAGAAGGAGAGTTGGAGGGAACACTTGAGCCCGGAAGTTATACTATTTCAAGCCATTTGAGTTTTTTCACCATACGAGGGTGGAGTGGAGTCGGCAGGCTGGCTCGAATCAGGTTGTCCTAGGTTGGCAAACTGGATAAGCTCCGCGCACAGGAGGGGAGGTACACCCCATGACTCGACAGTGGTTCCTTCGACTCGGTTGCGCGGCGGTAGTGCTGGTATACGCGATGAGTGTGCATGCGGAAACGCCGCTCGCGGTAAAGAACTTGCGCTGCGAATACAAGGTGGATCCGCTGGGGATCGATGTGAGGAAACCACGGCTGAGCTGGGAGCTGGCCAGCGCGGAAAAAGGAGTGATGCAGACGAGTTATGAGGTGAAGGTGGCCGGGTCGGAGGCGGAGCTGGCAATGGGGAAAGTAATCTGGGACAGCGGGAACCAGGTGTCCGATGCGTCGATTCAGGTCGAATATGGAGGGCCAGCGCTCGAGAGCGGGCGGATTTATTATTGGCAGGTGCGCGTGGCAGATAATCACGGGCATCTGTCTGATTGGAGCAAGACGACTCGGTGGGAAATGGGTCTGTTGGAAGCGGTGGATTGGAAGGCCAAATGGATTACGCCTAATCTGCCGGAAGATGAGATGAAGTCGAACCCGTCGCCGCTGTTGCGGAGAGAGTTTTCGGTGAAAAAGAAAGTGCAGCGGGCACGACTCTATGCGACCGCGATGGGGCTGTACGAGATGTCCTTGAACGGAAATCGCGTAGGAGACGAGTACTTCACGCCGGGATGGACGGCGTACGATTTTCGCTACCAGTACCAGACATACGATGTCACGAGCTCGGTGAAAAGCGGAGAGAACTGCCTGGGGGCGATGCTGGGGGATGGATGGTTCCGGGGAAGGGTGGCGTGGGATAACAAGAGAAACAGCTACGGCAAGAAATTGGCGTTGCTCGCGCAACTAGTGATTACCTATACGGACGGGACGCAGGAGATTGTCGGAAGCGACGACAAATGGAAAGCGGCGACGGGCGCAGTGCTGGAGTCCGACATTTATAATGGCGAGACATACGACGCGCGGCTCGAGCGGGCGGGTTGGAGCGAGGCGAGGTACAACGACAACGAATGGAAGGGCGTGACGGTTGTGGAAGCGCCGACGGCAAAGATAGTGGCGCCAGCCGGGCCTGCCGTGAAAAAGATCGAAGAGATAAAGCCGGTGAAGGTGTTTCAGACGCCAGCCGGCGATACGGTCATCGACATGGGGCAAAACATGGTGGGCTGGGTAAGGTTCCGCCTAACGGCACCGGCAGGAACGACTGTTACCTTGCGGTGCGCGGAGGTGCTAGACAAGGCGGGAAATTTCTATACGGACAATCTGCGCGCCGCGAAAGAAACGATTCGCTACACGAGCAAGGGGCAGGGGATAGAAACGTTCGAGCCGCATTTCACGTTTCAGGGGTTCCGATATGTAGCGGTGAGCGGATGGCCGGGAGAAGTAAAGGCGGAGAACTTTTCGGGAGTCGTGGTGCATTCAGCGATTGCGAGGACCGGGACGTTTGAAAGCTCGAGTTCTCTGCTGAACCAGCTGGAGCACAACATTATATGGGGACAGAAAGGGAATTTTCTGGATGTGCCGACCGATTGCCCGCAGCGCGACGAGCGGCTGGGGTGGACCGGGGATGCGCAGGTGTTTGCGCGCACGGCGTCGTTTAATCACGATACCGCGGGCTTTTACTCGAAGTGGCTGAAGGATTTGGCACTGGACCAGGAAGATGACGGCGCCGTGCCGTTTGTGATTCCGAATGTTTTGTCGCACGAGACACGGAGGGGTGAGGCTGCGTCGGCGGGATGGGCGGATGCTTCGGTGGTGGTGCCGTGGACGGTGTATCAAGCTTATGGCGACAAGCGGATCCTGCAGGAGCAGTACCCGAGCATGAAGGCCTGGGTGGAATACATGCGGCGACAGGCTGGGGAGAGCTATATCTGGAGCAACGGATTCAGCTTTGGAGATTGGTTGGCGTTCGCGACGACGAATGCGGACTATCCGGGAGCGACAACGGACAAGGATTTGATTCAGACGGCGTATTTTGCGCGGTCGACGGAACTGCTGGCAAGGACGGCGCAGATACTTGGAAGAAAAGAGGACGCAGCGGAATATGCGGCGTTGGAGGAAAAAATCAAGAGCGCGTTTCAAAAAGAATATGCGACACCGAATGGGAGACTCTCCTCGAACACGCAGACCGCCTATGCGCTGGCGTTGGCGTTTGGGCTGCTTCCCGAAACACAGCGAGCGGGCGCAGCGGCGCGCTTGGCGACGGACGTGAGGAAATTCGGCCATTTAACCACGGGATTCTTGGGCACGCCGGTGCTTTGCCAAACGCTGAGCGATTACGGATATCTGGACGAGGCGTATATATTGCTGAACCGGACGGAATATCCGTCGTGGCTGTATCCGGTGACGAAGGGCGCCACAACGATTTGGGAGAGATGGGATGGGATCAAGCCAGACGGGAGTTTTCAGAGTCCGTCGATGAATTCGTTCAATCACTACGCGTATGGAGCGATTGGAGAGTGGATGTACCGAGTGGTTGCGGGGATTGAGATTGACGAGGCAGTCCCGGGTTACAAGCACATTTTGATACAACCGCGTCCCGGCGGCGGATTGACGCACGCGAGCGCTTCAATCGAAAGCATGTACGGGCACGTGGCTTCTGCCTGGGAGATCGCGAATGGAAAGATGACGGTGAAGATTGAGGTGCCAGCGAATACGACTGCGACGGTGCGATTGCCAAGAGCGAAGTTGGAAGAAGTGAGCGAGGGAGGAAAACCACTGACAGGCCGTGCCGATATTTCGCGAGCGAAGCAGACGGAGGATGCCGTGGTGTTGGAAGTGGGGTCGGGGAAGTATGTGTTCGAGAGTGTCTATTAAGGGGGGAAATAGGAGCGGCGAGCGAGCGTCATCGGCCATTTGCGAAAGGAGGCGATCCGCCCCATCAACCGAGGCAGCGTGCCCAGCGGGATCAGGCTAGGCCGAGGTGATCTATTGAGAATCACATAATACAGTACAATGGAAATGGCTCCGCGACTCCACCTGTGGTTCGCCAAAACGATATCGCAGGCGAGGAGATTTAGAATCAGCGACATCCAGATTGACGTTCGCTGGTGAGAGCTTACGAAGACAAGGCATGTAACATTGTTCCACGGTCTTTGGCGACGGATTGAAAGGCCAGACGGAATTTTCCGTAGGCACAATCCGTGGGGAGCCGTACCGCTAGTCCAAATAAAATACTTCCTTCATCATCGCGAATTTCTCACCTGGTTTCAGGCCTGGCATCGGTTCGAAAAGCGGGGCCATTTCCTCCTGCCATTTAAGGTTAGTTGAATCTTGATCGAGCGCGCGCCACGCGGCATCAAAATCATCGACCTGCATAACCAAGAACAAATCCTGTTCCCTCCTGAAGATTGAATATCTTGAAATACCGACTTCTTTCAGTTTGGCTAGCAAGGCAGGCCAAACGTTCCTGTGGGCAGTGTCGTATTCCTCCTCTTTGCCAGCCTTTATTCGCAGGCGAAACGCGACTCTCGGCATCTAGATTTCCTAAATTGCTTAAATGTAATGGGCTGTGTTTCGTTCCGCCGTGAAATTCTGCCCGACCAGAAAGCGTCCATCTAAGGCAGACTGAGCACTGCTACGGAAAAACCATGCAGTATCAATCTGTCCGAACCCAATTTGGCAGAAGCAGGCGGTCGGAATCCCGTGGTAACGTCCACGTAGTCCAATTGGGCGCCGGCGGCTCCCGGGATAGATAGATCGAGATTCCGATCGCGTTTGTTCACGAGTAGCATTCTGCGTTTGCCTTTCTTGGTCACAACTGCAAGGCAAGCAACGTAGGGATGTGCCGGAGGCGCAATCTCCACTATTTTGTCGCCGGGAGCAAAATTCTCTTGCAAGAGCTTCAGGACCCACAATCGTGCGTTCGGCTTTCCATCGTTCCAGTCCACCATGGATACGCTGGGGAATTGCGTGGGATAGCCAACCAATTGCGACTCTCCCGCCACGTCGATTCCCAGCTGCGTGAGCTTCACAAAAATGTACGCGTACTCGGCGCCTGCGAGATTCCAATACGAATCGGGAATGGTTTTCGCGACGTGATTGGGATCGGCCTGCGCGTCGTCATCAGCCGCAATAATTCCAATTTCATTGATCATTGTGCCCGTTCTGGGCGAGAGTCTTTTCCGGATCGACTCGATGTAGCGGACTGTGTACACGAAGGCGTCCGCCTGTGCAAAAACCGTATGCGGTTGAATGTCCAGGGTCTCATCCGGCGTAGGCGCTGCGTAGAAATGATAGGAAATGTAGTCTAGAGGCACGCCAGCCTCGTGGTTCTTTTGATTGAGGAAGTACTCAAAGAACTCGGGGTTTTGGCCCGGCATGGCGAGAGACACGCCAACGAATTTTGTTGCGGGTTGGACTTCCATCATAGCCGTCACGATCGCGTCATATAACCGCGTATAGGTTTGCGGCGTCATGCCATGCTCGAAATCCACTTCGTTGAGAACCTCCCAGTACGGAATCGAATAGTGATATCCAGATTCGTGCCTCTTTCCGTATTCGTCGGCAAATCCGCCTTTCGTGTACCAGGACAGGAGTCGAGCATAGTAATCCGCAACTTCCTTGAACGTCGGGTCACGAAGCTCCGTTCCCTGTTCGTAGTCCCACACCGGCTTGTTGGGATCGTCCGGATATGTGACGGGCTTGTCGGTTTTGTACATCCACTGAGGAATTGTGCTGAAGTTGAGAACGACGGAGTGCCCCTTGGTTGCTTCCAGAAAATCTACAGTCATCGGATCGATAAGAGAGAAATCCCAGTACGTCTTACCATCTTTCGGTGGTTCTAACTCCGCCACTCCGAGACGGGGATATGGGAGCCAAGGAACGTAACGCACGTAGTCGGCCCCGAGATCGTGAAGTGCCTGAAACGCATTGTCATGCGCGGGAGTCCCTCGGCGAAGCGGTGGATTTACAACCACCTGTAACGTAGGGGTTGTCCTCGATTCCTTCGTCACGCGGTCCCAGTGAACGGTAAGCTGGGCAGGAGAATCTTGCGCGCTTGACGCGAGCGAAATCGCGAGCATAAACACTGGAACTAGAAACCAACAAATGGAATTCAACGGTTTCATGGAATCCTCCGTGCGAGAACGCACGTGCGAACCGGGTAGGGTGCAACACGCCCGCCGGGCCGAACAATACGCTAACTGTATTCTTTCTTCAATAGATGGATATCTTTCACTATAGAATCTCTTTCGGGCGGCTCCGAACTGGCCACAGACCCGGAATCGGCGGAGTGAATAGGGACATGAGCGACAAACTTGCGCATCACGAGTTCACCGTGGGGCTCTTCGGAATCGGACTCGATACGTATTGGCCTCAATTCGAAGGACTCCAAGGACGTTTGACGGGATATGTCCGACATGTAGCCCAGCGACTTGAAAAACCGGGTGTGCAGGTTGTCAATCTCGGCTTGGTGGATTCTCCAGAAAAAGCAGAGGCCGCAGGTCATGCCTTCCGGCAACAGGATGTCGATCTCATTTTTCTTTACGTCACAACCTACGCGCTATCGTCCACTGTCCTTCCGGTTGTGCGAAGAGCCAAAGTCCCCGTAATCCTGCTCAATCTTTCGCCCTCCGCAGCGATCGATTACGAGTCATTCAATCGCATGGGGGACCGAACGAAAATGACTGGCGAGTGGCTGGCTTACTGCCAAGCGTGTGCCGTGCCGGAGATTGCAAATGTATTTCGCCGCTGCCATATCCCCTTCTTCCAAGTCACCGGAATGCTGGAAGACGACCCGGTTGCATGGCGTGAGATATTCGAATGGCTGGAGGCGGGCCGTGTCGCCCACACGATGGAACACAACCGCCTCGGAGTCATGGGCCACTATTACGGTGGAATGCTGGATATCTATTCCGACCTGACGCAACAGTGCGCCTATTTCGGCGGTCACATTGAAATGTTGGAAGTGGATGAACTCGCCGGTCTGCGACGCGACGTCCAGCCGACGGCGATCGCACAGCGAGTGGAAGAGTTCCGGAAAACTTTCGATGTTCAACCCGATTGCGCGCGGCAGGAATTGGAGCGCGCCGCCCGGACTTCACTAGCCTTGGATCGCTTGGTGGAGCGGCATCGGCTCGGTTCGCTTGCGTACTACTATCAGGGAACAGGAAACCCGGACAATGAAGACACGATCAGCTCCATTATTTTGGGAACGAGCATACTAACGGCGCGAGGAGTGCCCGTTGCCGGCGAGTACGAGATCAAGAATGCTCAAGCCATGAAGATCATGGATTCTTTCGGCGCCGGCGGATCGTTTACAGAGTACTACGCTACGGACTTCAGCGAAGACGTTGTGCTGATGGGCCATGACGGACCAGGCCATCTGGCCATCGCCGAAGGACGAATCAAGGTCCGTCCCTTGCGCGTCTATCACGGCAAGGTCGGGTCCGGTCTGTCGGTCGAGATGAGCGTCAAACATGGCCCAGTCACTCTGCTTTCCGTCGTGCAGACGGCGGACAAACTCATGCTTCTGACCGCGGAAGCAGACTCCGTACCCGGTCCGATTCTGGAAATCGGCAACACGAACAGCTGCTACCGTTTCCCGATTGGAGCGCGACGCTTCATAGAGGCGTGGAATGCCGAAGGCCCAGCGCATCACTGCGCGATCGGAGTGGGCCACATTGCAACTAAGCTGAAGAAACTGGCGGCGCTGCTCGGAATGGATTGCGTGCAAATCTGCTGAGAGGTTGGTTTGATGAGAAGTTATTTCGCATGGCGTGAACACGTGGGCTCACTGTCGCTTCACCTGCGATCTGTAAATAGATTGCGCCAATTTCGAAGTCCTCGTTCTATCGACCGCCGATGCCTTCGCCGCAGAACTTCGAGAGCCCAAATGATTCCCGTAGCCGACAACGATTGTCGAGGTGACCAGGACGAAAAGACTTAAGCCAACCAGCCACTTCGTACGAGAGCCGACTCCTTTCCATTCCTTCAAAGCAATCCCCCAAAGCGTGCTAAAGATAATGATGCTGGCCATGTGGAGAGTCCAGCTCGAGAATCTATAGCGGCCCATCTGCGTCTCGCCCATCGTATAAAAGAAAAACTGCAAGTACCACGTGGTTCCCGCGAGAGCGGAAAAGAAATAGTTCGAGAGCATGTGCGCTTTCGAAGGATTCGACCTCTCTAAGACGGCCAGTTCGGCCATTTCCTCTGCGGGGGCATCCGTTACGTTTTCGAGGATCGGTTCTTCGCGGCGCGCAGGAACCGGCCCGTCCACTTCGGACCTGAAGTATTGGTATCCGGTCCGGTTGCGAACATTCAGAATTACGCACCAAACAAAGTTTGTCGTGAATCCCCCGAGTAAAACCACGACCAACACTGGAAGCCCTTGCCACAGGGCGGGCGTGCCGTGGCGAAGAGTGATTTCTTTGATCGGATCGCCGGCAGCCAATCCGTAGGCAAAACAAGCGCTCATCACACCTGAAAATGTAGCCACCAACAAGCCTTTCTTAAAGTTGAACTCTTTGATGGAGGCGCGCTTCTGCTGCTCAGACATCTCCCTTTCTTTGGACATTCCTGCTGCCGCCGCAAACACGATTCCGAGCAGGCAAATCCCGACTCCTGCCAGAATCGTCAAACCCGAGTTCGTCGCGAGAACCTCCGTCGCGAACTGTCCTCGGAAAATCGGAGGCATCAGCGTGCCGAACGCGGCGGTGTATCCGAGCGCCACGGCCATACCCAGGGACATCCCGAGGTAACGCATGGTCAGCCCGAACGTGAGTCCGCCCAGTCCCCAAAGCACTCCGAAGGTGTAAGCCCAAAACAGGCTCAGAACCGGTGCCTCCTGAAGAACATGGACAAGGTCGCTTGTCATCCACAGGGCCAGGATCCACGGCACGATGATCCAACTGAAAAATCCCCCGACGAGCCAGTAGGTTTCCCATGCCCAGATCTTCACGCGCCGGAACGGAACATAAAAGCTCGCGGAAGCCAGTCCACCCAACCAGTGAAAGAAAACGCCGAGCAACGGGTTTGGTACCAAGTAGGGTCCTTTCCACAACAGGATCGAACCACAATTGAACGGGCGATCCGGAATGGCCGAGAAACGGGCGACCGAGCACAAGGAGTGGCTTTAGTTCTCGTCGCGCCGGACGTCAATACAAAAGCCTTGTACCTATCGAAATGAAAAGGTACCACGCCGGACTAAGATATACTTGCGTCAGCTCCGTTGCAGTATAGTCTTCAAGGTTTCGTTGCCCTTCTTCGGTAGTCGAATGACGGGCAGCTTTCTACGTTATTGCAGGGGGCTCCTAATGAAGATCCAAGAAACGCTCCGCTATTTGGAAGATCGCTGGGATGAGCGCGTCGCAAATACGCTGGACGACGCCGGACTCCTGCGTTACCGCTCAAATCTCTTAGGCTCCGATCTTCGCATCACTAACTTTGGCGGGGGAAACACGAGCTCAAAGATTATCGATACCGATCCCCTCGACGGCTCCCAGAAGAGCGTCTTGTGGATCAAGGGGAGCGGCGGTGACATCGGCAGCATCCAGCGGAAGGGCTTTGCCACTCTTTATTTGGAGAAACTGCATGCCCTTGCGGGGCGCTATCGGGAAGTCGATTCTGAAGATGAGATGGTTGATATGTACCCCCTCTGCGTGTTCGGCAACAACTCCGTGGCGGCCTCAATCGACACTCCCCTGCATGCTTTCCTCCCCTTCAAGCATGTCGACCACCTTCACCCGGACTGGGGCATTGCTCTGGCTGCGGCAGCGAACGGCCGCGAGAAAATGGAAGAATTCAACCGCACCTATTCTCATAAGTTGGTCTGGCTGCCTTGGCAACGGCCCGGCTTTGAACTAGCCATGATGTTGCGCGATGCCGTAAAGCAAACGCGGGACTGCGACGGCATCGTTCTCGGCGGCCACGGTCTTATCACTTGGGGAAACACGCAGCGTGAGTGTTACGTGAACACCATCACGATCATCGACCAGATCGGGCAATTCGTCTCCGAACGCCTGGTACGGCGCGGAGCAAATCTGTTCGGCGGGAACCGCACAGCCACTCTTGAGAATCATCTCTCTCTCGCTCAAGAGATTTTTCCATTTCTGCGCGGACGTGTTTCAGCCAAGCAGCGCCTAATCGGCAATTTCAACGATCTCCCCGAGGTGCTCCGTTTCGTGAATTCTGCGGATGCTCAGGAACTTACGCATCTCGGGACAAGCTGTCCCGACCATTTCATTCGAACCAAGATCCGTCCGCTATTCGTGCCTTGGAATCCCCAACCGAACTTGTTGGGATTGCGTGAAACGATTGACAGCGCTCTCAAGCAATATCGGGAAGAGTATGCCGCCTACTATGCATCTTTCGCGCAGTCCGAGACTCCCAAGATGCGGGATGCAAGCCCCACCGTTGTACTTGTGCCTGGTATTGGGATGTTCAGCTTCGGCAAAAGCAAGACGGAAGCCCGCATCACAGGTGAATTCTATACAAACGCGATTCATGTCATGGAAGGCGCAACCGCTTTAGGTTCGACTGCAGCGCCAGACGTTCTGCCGCAGGCCGGTCCGGCTGCGAAGACCGAGGCCTTCAGCGTTTACTCCAACTATGTGGCTTTGCCACCGTCCGAGGCATTCCGGATCGAGTATTGGCAACTTGAGGAAGCAAAAATCCGGCGTCAATCGCCGGAAAAGGAACTGAGCCGCCAGATTTGCCTGGTCGTCGGCGGCGGAAACGGCGTCGGGCGGGAGACCGTGCTTCTCGCAGTACATCGCGGAGCGCACGTTGTCGTAGCCGACATAGAAGTTGAAGCCGTCAAGTCCGTTGCCGCCGAGGCTCAACACGTTGGCGGCAAGGAAACAGCGATTGCGGTGGCCATCGACATTCGCGACCGGGAATCCATCCGGCAAGCGCTTCGCGAAACGGTCGCGGCGTATGGTGGCCTCGACATTATCGTGAACACCGCTGCAGTTTTTCCTTCCTCGCCGGATGGACAAATCGGCGATGCACAGTGGGCCCTAACATTAGATATCAACGTCACGGGCAACCATCGACTCCTTGAAGAAGCCTCGAAAATATTATTCGAACAGGATCTAACCGCGAGCGTCGTTCTTGTCAGTTCGGCGAACGCTGTCGTTCCGAAACGCGGGAGCGAGGCTTACGACGTGAGTAAGGCAGCAGTGAACCATCTGATTCGTGAATTCGCGATCTCGCTGGCGCCGAAGGTTCGGGTCAACGGAATCAGCCCGGCAACCGTCGTCAAAGGCTCAACAATGTTTCCTCGCGATCGAGTCATCGCATCACTCACTAAGTATTCGATTCCATTCGACCATGAGGCCTCGGACGAACAGCTCCGCTCTGTTCTCGCTGAGTTCTATGCGAAGCGCACGCTGACTCACCAACCGATTGATCCGCAAGATTGCGCGGCAGCCATCCTGTTTCTTGCCGGCCCACAGTCGCGTTGCACAACCGGCCATTTGATCCCGGTGGATGGCGGATTGACGGAGGCTTTTCTTCGTTAAGCCCCGTTTCTCGAGGTCGGAGGTTGAGTTAGATGAAGATTGGAGAGGGGCTATGACGTCAGCGGCACACCGGAGAGCTCGAGTCGCGGTCGATTTGGGAGCGCAGAGCTGCCGTGTATCTCTGCTTCGCTGGAACCGCAACGAACCCGAGATCGAGGTTCTTCATCGTTTTTCGAACGAACCGTTTTCAACGGGCGATGGGCTACGCTGGAATATTGGCGCAATATTTGACGGGATCATGACGGGATTGCGCTCTTGCGCAGCTTGCGCGCCCGAGGGTATCGCATCCGTTGCCGTCGATGGTTGGGCCGTCGATTACGTACGGCTGGACAACACAGGTAATCCGGTCGCTCTTCCCTTCTGCTATCGAGATGCCAGAACAGAGGAGGCCGAAACCGAAGTGCACGCTGTTTTGCCTCCTTCTCGTTTATATTCCTTGACCGGAATTCAGATCCTTCGATTGAATACGTTGTACCAGTTGTACGCTGACAAACTCGCTGGCTTCGATCCGCGGTTGCCGTGGGTGAATCTTCCTGAGTTCATTGCGTACCGCCTCTCTGGCAAGCGTGTGAGCGAATACACGAATGCGACTCATACGGGGCTCGTCGCTTTGGGAACTCATTCTTGGTGCAAAGAGATATTCCGCGAACTCGGCTTGGATGTGGCGTCGGCGCCTGAAATTGTGTCCAGCGGTTCGGTGCTTGGGCCCATATCCGCAGATCTGGCTGGTTTGCCTGCATTTCGCGATGCAAAAGTCATCGTTCCCGCGTGCCACGATACTGCTTCCGCCATCGCTGCGATTCCGGCGGTTGGCGACGACTGGGCCTTCATTAGTTCCGGAACATGGTCCCTTGTCGGGACTGTTCTTGACGCTCCTTGTGTTACCGACGATGCGCGATCCTTGAACTTCACGAATCTTGGCGGTGTGGGTGGAAGAATCTGCTTTTTGAAAAACGTAAATGGTATGTGGTTGCTCCGCCAATGTATGGATGAATGGGAACAGAAAGGCATTCGGTGGCCATTTCAGGAGCTGCTCTCGCGTTGCGCTTCTTTGCCAACGCCTGCCGCGTTGATCGACGTTGATGATCCACAACTGGTGCTTCCAGGGCGTATGATCGACAAAATCAACGCCCAACTCGAATGTCTCGGGCAGTCGAAGTGTGTCCCGGACGAAACCTCGACCGCTTCTCTCGCCAACACGATCTTTCACAGCATGGCTGCCCGCTACGAGGAAGTGTTGGCCTGGATTGCCAAGATCACCGGGAAGAAACTCAACCGCCTGTTCATCGTGGGGGGAGGAAGTCAAAACCCCCTGCTCAATCACCTCACGGCTCAGCGCACAGGTCTTGAAGTCATTCTTGGCTCTCCGGAAAGCGCCACCATCGGTAATTTCGCAGTTCAGATGGCGGCTCTCGAGCATGACGGGAACCTGTCCACGGGCGTGACCGTGAATTCGGTCGCCAGGTGGGCCGAACAGATGTCGGCGAGTGCACTTGCGCCGTCGAATGGTCGCGAAACCAATTAGTGTCTGACGCGGATTAGGGCAATCAGCCCATCGAAGGGAGACTTCACTATGAACGACAAAGCTGTCGAAGTTGTATGGAAGGCGCTCGACAATTTCAATATTGAACTGCCTTCCTGGGGATTCGCCAATACCGGCACCCGCTTCGGAAAGTTCATTCAGGCTTCGGCCGCAACAACCATCGAAGAAAAGTTCAGCGATGCCGCACAGGTTCATGCTGCGACCGGGGCATGCCCGACACTAGCCCTTCATGTTCAGTGGGATTTGCCGAGAGGATTGAAGGATGTTCCTGAAGTCGAAAGGCTGGTGAAGCGCTTCGCTGTACGCGTCGGATCGATTAACCCCAATGTCTTTCAAAACCAGGAGTATAAGTATGGGTCGATTGGCAATCCGGATCCTGCCATTCGCCAAATGGCGATTCGCCACATCCTGGAATGTGTGGCTATCTCCGATGCCTTGGGTTCACAGGATGTATCTCCCTGGTTCGCGGACGGTTCGAACTATCCCGGCACGCAAAACATTCGCAAGCGGATCGGCTATTTTGGAGAAGGCCTTCAAAAAATCCACGCTGCCTTGAAGCCCGGCCAACGGTTGCTACTGGAATACAAGCCTTTCGAGCCAGCCTTCTATCACACGGACATCGCCGATTGGGGGATGGCTTTTCTTCTCGCTAGGGAAGCCGGCCCCCAAGCCTATGTTCTAGTGGATACAGGACATCACTACCTAGCACAAAACATCGAACAGATTGTTGCGTGGCTGCTTCATCACAAAATGATCGGGGGATTTCATTTCAATGACCGGCGTTACGCCGACGATGATCTGACCCTTGGTTCGATCGATCCCTATCAGATTTTCCGAATCTTCCACGAAATCAGGATGTTCGAGTGGGAGTCGCAGACCACTGTGGAAATCGCCTACATGGTTGATCAGAGTCACAACCTCAAGGGAAAAATAGAAGCAATGATTCAGACGGTGTGCACCGCTCAGGAGCTCTACGCGCGAGCAGTTCTCGTCGATCATGGGCGCCTTGCGAAGCTTCAGCAGGATTGTTCGTTGGTCGACGCGGAGGAAACTCTTCGCGGGGCATTCTGGTCAGACGTCCGGCCTGCTATTCGTGAATGGAGAAAATCGCGCGGCCTACCGGAAGATCCCATGCTCGCGTTCCGCTGTAGCGGATACCTAGAACGAGTTACGCGAGAACGGAGCGAAAGGAATCGCGGCACATCGGCTACCTACGCCTAGCAGGCCTGAAAGACGCTGGACTCAAGCTAGTGCCACACCGTGGCCGGCCGCTACTCGACGGACTATCGGCTGACAATCAGCACACTTGGAAGACAGTGCGGCTAGGAAAAATTATCGAAGGCGGACAATTCGAGATCGTTTGGAGTTCAGAAAAACCGATCCGGCCGGAACCGTATCCCAGCTCACGTACCACGGCGGCTTGGAATAAATTCGTTACTAGTCTTTTTAAGGAGTGGGGTGGGCAGTGGACAAAGAGCCGGAATTAAAGCCGGCTCGACGATTCGTGTCAGGGCCAACCAAACTTACCAAGCTCCTCTGTCTGTGGCATTTCGTTTGGTCGAAAACATGTGTTTGTGCGCAGTGGATTCCGCGGTCCATGGCCACATGGAACCGATGACGTGCGCCGCCAACCGAATCTAGGTTGTCGGGGTTTGTATCCACTTGAGCCAAAATCATCTGATTTTGGGCACAAAGAGTCTTGCTTTTCAGATCGCGTCCATTCAGCAACTTAAGAGGTGCATCGAGATACGGTTTTTGGGCAACTGGTGAATTGTCGGCCTCGAGATCGCCTTATCCCTCGCCAAAACTCTGTCCGCGTCTGTTTTCAGCAACATGGCCGGTGCAAATGTCCTTTTTGAAAAATAACGAATCGCGAATGCACTTCGTGTTGGTTCAGCCGGAAATGGAGAGAAGGCGATCTCCGTTAGTGAGTGTTCCGCCCGTCGGACGGGGATTTTCAAGGCATCGATACGACCACCTGGCTATCCCTCGGCATGGTTGCGTCCCCGCAGAGCCCGCTTCCGTTTTGGCCGACAAGGTCATTGTAGCTCCTCCACGTCCATCCGTCTCAACTTCCGATGACCCCGTCATCCGTTTAGAACAACGGCAATGGCCAGTTGGCGACCAATATGGAGCTTGGCATGGCCAGCCACAATTCCTAGCATACCGACTCACGAACGCGCGCGAACGAGGAATGAGAGAAATCGGTGAACCCCGTCAACTGTTACGAAGATGCCAACCGTGCCAGCGCGTATGCCACGCTTGAGTTCGCCAACACCTACTACCTGGCGTTCCGCGACTTGCCGGAGATTCTGAGCGCGCATGTAACCGGCCTAAGAGCGCTCGACTTCGGTTGTGGCACGGGCAGGTCGACACGGGTGTTAAGGAAACTCGGGTTCGACGTGACCGGAGTCGATATCTCGGAGGATATGCTGCGTATCGCACGGACCACCGATTCTTCTGGTGATTACCGCCTCGTGCCAGGCGACAATCTCAACCAATTTGCCGCTGGCTCTTTCGATCTGGTGCTCTGCGCGTTTCCCTTTGACAACGTTCCGGGAGGAATGAAGGCAAGAATTTTTCGAGACCTTAGAAGGCTGCTGACGCCTGCTGGAACCATCATCAATCTAGTTTCGTCACCCGAAATTTACACGCATGAATGGGCTTCCTTCACTACCAAAGACTTTCCAGAGAATGCAGTTGCGTGCAGCGGAGATATCGTGCGCATTGTCACCACCGATCACCAGGATCGGAGGCCCGTCGAGGACAACCTCTGGACCGACGAATCTTATCGTGCTGTATACAGGGAAGCAGGGCTTGAAGCGGTTCAGGTGTTTGAGCCTCTAGCCACGCGCGACGAGCCCTATTCGTGGGTGAGTGAAACGAACATCGCTCCCTGGGTGATCTACGTCTTGAATCGTGCAACGTAGCTCTGGGACGTTACTTGGAACCCTGGTTGTTCGAGGGGGCCGAGTGGTCGGACAACCGGAAGTAATCCGTTTCATCAATCACGCAGCCCGCTGGCGGTGATTCTTCCGCTGTTCCCTCGCCTGTGAATACCAATAACTCAATCTAACGCGAAAAGCACATAAAGTCTGGCCAAAAGGGACTCTCAAAGGCACCGTCCAAGCTGTCGATTTCAAAGGCTGATGGAGTTTTGGCAGCCGACAGCTGTGATTGGCATAGAGCCTCAGATTTCTCTCCGGGCCTCGCTAGCGGCAAATTCGTTGTCTCGGGCTCGGGCAAAGCATATGATGTGCACGCTCTAAGTCCAGATCACGATTCCGAATTAATTGTTGCTTCCCACCGAGGAGGACACGCGTGCGACTTAAATTTCTCCGTCCCACCTTTCTATTGCTGGCTGGAATTTCGGGGGCCGCGGGCATCGCTCAGGCACAGGGGCGAGGGCCTGGCCTGGATGACGCTACTGTCGCCAAACGGAAGGCGATCGAGCAGGAGTTGGAATCAATTGCGATTATTGACCGCAAGGTGATGGTGCCGATGCGCGACGGTAAGCGCATGGCGACCGACATTTATCGCCCGAAAGACGCATCGAAGAAGTATCCCGCGATCTTTGTACGTACGCCTTACAACTTCAATTATTGGGACGTGGCAAATGGCGTTCCGCGCGATATGAGCGCAGAGCTGGATGCCGTGAAGCACGGCTATGCTTACGTAGAAATGAACGAGCGCGGACATTTCTTCTCGGAAGGGAACTACGACATCCTTGGGCCACCACTCTCGGATGGCGATGAAGCACTCTCCTGGATCGGCGAGCAGGCCTGGTCCAATACGAAGGTGGGCACCATCGGATGCTCCTCGACGGCGGAATGGCAATTGGGAGTCGCCTCGCTTGGAAATAAATACGACGCGGCCATGATCCCGGAGAGCTTCGGGGCCGGCGTGGGGCGCGTGGGACCATATTACGAACAGGGGAATTGGTATCGCGGCGGTGCCGTCCAGATGCTCTTCATCACGTGGATATATGGGGAGCAAAACCAAGTGAGACCGATGTTCCCTCTGAACACATCGCAGGAGGATTTGATTCGTGAATCTAAGTCGTTCGATCTTGCACAACATCTGCTGCCGGTGGATTGGGGGAAAGCGCTCAGCCACCTTCCTGAGATGGACATATTGAAGGCGGTGGACGCGCCGCACGGAATCTTTGCCGACAAGATGCCGGTAGCTACCGGCGGTGCCATGATCGAGCGAACGCCGAATGACCCGGCGTGGTATCGCGGTGGATTGTGGCATGACAGTATGAAGATCAACATCCCGGGGCTATGGTTCATGGCGTGGTACGACGTATCGGTGGGCCCGAATCTGGCCGCCTATAATTTCGTGCGTAAGACAGCGACCCCCGAGGTCGGCAACGAACAGTACCTAATCATAGCGCCGACGCTTCATTGCGGCTACAAGCGCGCGACCGAGAACACGGTAGTCGGTGAGCGAAGTATGGGTGACGCTCGGTTCGATTACGACTCGCTGACCTTCGGCTGGTTTGATTATTTTCTAAAGGGGCAGGACAACCATATTCTCCAGAAGACTCCGAAAGTCCGCTATTACACGATGGGGATCAACAAGTGGCAGACGTCGGACACATGGCCGCCGAAGGGTGCGGAGCCCATGAAACTCTTTCTTACGAGTGAGGGCCAAGCGAACACTCTCAACGGCGATGGCGCGCTGGCTACAACTGCTCCTGCGTCGGACAAGCCCGATGGCTTCACGTACGATCCCATGAATCCAGTGCCATCTTATGGCGGCAACGTGTGTTGCACGGGAAATGCGGTGACAGGTGGCGCCATGGACCAACGCAAGATGGAGGCACGGCCGGATATTTTGGTTTACACATCGGCTCCGCTGAAAGAAGGAATGGAACTAAGCGGGCCGATCAGTGTGACGCTCTACGTTTCATCAGATGTGAAAGATACGGATTTCACCGTGAAAGTGATCGATGTTGCGCCTAATGGCCCCGCGTATAACCTGGATGAGACGATTCAGCGGTTACGCTATCGCGATGGATACGACAAGCCCGAAGTGTGGATGGGGCCGGGAAAGGTGTACAAAGTGGAGTTACAGCCCATGAATACGAGCAACTATTTTCCCGCCGGTCACCAAATCCGAATCGAAGTCTCGAGCAGCAACTTCCCGCGCTTCGACCGGAATATGAACACCGGCGGCAAGAACTACGACGAAGTGCAAGGCGTCGTGGCACACAACTCGGTGCACCATTCGAATCAGTACCCTTCGACGATTACGCTCACAGTCGTGAAGCACGAGGGTCAATGAGGGGCCGATTCGCTTGGTGTTCGGAGTTTCCCGGGTGAAGGGTATTGTGAAACGGTATTGCAGTGAGAAGTGAATTGTTACGCCTTATCAAAGGATCTCTATGAGAATGCGCGTGGGGATAATATTGGCCGCCGGTCTGTTCGCTCTCGGTGCAACAGGCGCTCCGGATATTGAAAACGGCGAAGCGCTTGTGAACGCGATGCATGCTCGCTACGAAAACGCCTGGTATGACACGGTCACATTTACCCAGAAGAGTACGACTTACAATCCGGACGGCACGACAAAGGTCGAGACGTGGTATGAAGCAGCCAGTCTGCCCGGAAAACTGCGTATTGATTATGGGCCGCCGAGCGATGGCAATGGGCTCGTGCTGGCGGATGGCGGTGCCACCTCCTTCCAGGCTGGGCAAGAGACGTCAACCCGTCCACTCGTGAACTTGTTGCTCGTGTTGGGGTTTGATGTTTATCGCCAACCACCCGAAATCACGCTGGGGCAATTGAAACGCGAAGGCATTGATGTGACAAAACTTCACGAAGAATCGTGGAACGGGGAGCCGGTCTATGTCGTGGGAGCAGACAAGGGTGATTTGAAATCAAAGCAGTTCTGGGTCGAGAAAAAGCGCTTGTTGTTTGTTCGCCTCCTTCAGCCTTATCAGCGCGATCCGAGCAAGATAACGGACACGCGATTCGTGGACTACCGTGAGGATAGTAAAGGAATGATTGCCGCGCGCGTGGAAGTATACCGTGATGATAAAATGGTGTTCACTGAGGAATATACGGACATCAAGATCGGCGCGAAACTCGATCCTGGAACTTTCGATCCCAAACAGTTCAACACGACGCATTGGGAGCATTAACCGGGGGACAGCCGTGGAGCCTCGCTGGGCCTAGATTCCGTTCGGCTCACGAGCGCAAAGGCAAACGCCGCCATCTGGCTACAAACCTCCTAACAGGGAATTTACATTCCCTGATCATTCCCTGTTCGATACCTGTTCCGATTTGTTGCAAGAGGCTTGTTTTCGCGCCAAAGCATTCGCTGGCAACGACTTATCTCCTAATTGTTGCGACTAAAGGTGCAATATTCCCTGTATTTTTCCCTGTTAGCAGGGAATTTGGCGGAGAAGAGTTCGCACAAGATTGCGTCCTCCGCCACGCATTGCGTGATAGAAGATTCCGCCCCAGGTTTCGTCCACATTGCGTATCAGCTGAAATCCTACAGCCACGAAAAATTTTCACCGAAAGAATTCCGTCACCGCTTTCTCTTGACACTGCGAAAGACTTTCCGTATTCTCATTTTGTAAACTCAAGCCGCAAGGTCCTGAGTTTTCATGCAGAGTGGCCGAGGGAACGGGCCCTATGACGCCACGGCAACCGGTGGAGCGAACAGCTCTTCATCCGGTGCCAATTCCCGCCCCGAGTCGCGGGGGGACATGGGAATTTAGGCGTCGTTTCCTAATACTCTCATCCCAGACTTGAAGGACTGACAACGCGTTGCGTTGATGCATTCGTGCATCTGCAACCCGTTGGCATAGTCCGTCATGCCGCAATTCACAGGCTCGGGCGTTTCTGAGGGCTGCGATGGCCGAGCTTTTTCAATTGCGATGCCGTGAATGCGGACGTTTGTGGGGAAATATTCCGCGCTCGTATTGCGAAGAATGTCTTTCTCCGCTGGAAATTACATATGACTATAGTGCACTGCGCGGCCGGGTGACGCGAGAGAGTATTGCCGCGCGCCCCGGGAACCTGTGGCGCTACGCTGCTCTGTTGCCGCTGCCTGAAGATTTTCAATCCGATCTGCCAACTGGATTCACGCCGCTGGTGCGCGCGCGGCGCTTGGGATCTCGCCTTGGCACCGGCGATCTTTACATTAAGAACGACGCCGTCTGTTTTCCGTCACTTTCGTTTAAGGATCGAGTAGTCGCGGTGGCGTTGGCCGCCGCGAAACGATTCGAGTTTAAGGTCATTAGTTGTTCCTCGACAGGAAATCTTGCCAATGCAGTGGCCGCGCAATCGGCGCGCGAAGGATTGCAGGCGTGCATTTTCGTACCCGCCGATTTGGAAGCGGCGAAAATCCTGAACACGCAGGTGTATGGCGCCCGGCTAATTCGCATCGCCGGGAACTACGACCAGGTGAATCGCCTGTGCTCTCAGATTGCGGACGCGTATCCATGGGGATTCGTGAACGTGAATCTGCGGCCCTATTACGCGGAAGGATCGAAGACAGTTGGCTTTGAAATCGCGGAACAGCTTGGCTGGCGATTACCCGATAACGTCGTTGTGCCGATGGCTGGCGGCGCGCTGATCGAGAAAATTATCAAAGCCTTCCGCGAGCTGACGGATCTGGGATTGGTTGAAGCAAAGCCCGTGAAGTTTTTCGGCGCGCAGGCCACCGGATGCTCGCCCATTTCCGACGCGGTGAAGAATAATAAGGAACAATTCGATCCGCAGAAACCGAACACGATTGCGCGTTCGCTGGCGATTGGAAATCCCGCGGATGGCAACTATGCCAGTGCGGCGATCCTTAAATCCGGAGGCTGGGCTGAAGATGTGAGTGATCCGGAAATTGTTGCGGCGATCGAGTTGCTCGCGGAGACGGAAGGCATCTTCGGAGAAACAGCGGGCGGCGTAACGCTCGGCGTCACGCAAAAACTTATCGCGCAGCGCCGCATCGCGCCGGGCGAGACGACCGTCATCTGCAATACCGGCAACGGACTAAAGACTACGGATGCGCTTGCCGGCCGGTTTGAGCTGAGTGAGCCAATTCTTCCGCGCCTCGCCGATTTCGAGCGTGCTATGTCAGGTGCTTTCGCCGATGCAACATCAGCTGGAAAATCCACTTTCGCGGGCAAGCCTGCCGTGGCGGGGAGGTGACCATGCCAGTGACCGTTCACATTCCTACGGCACTTCGCAAGTTTACGTCGGGAGCACAAAGCGTCGAACTCCCGGCCGCGCCGCTTCCTGATTTGCTCGACCATCTCGTCGCGCGCTTTCCTGATGTTTCGCGTCATCTGCGCGATGACCACGGCGAACTACGGCGCTTTCTGAACATATATGTGAATGACGAGGACATTCGCTTCCTCGGCGGCGCTGCTTACAAATTCAAAGATGGCGACGACGTGTTGCTCGTTCCTGCTATCGCCGGGGGCGCACCCGCCAATTCGGAGTGGTTCGCTGCTTCTGGTCCGGCGAGTTCTGCCAATCTCGGCTGCGCGTTTGATTGCGCCGCGCTGGCGTTGAATCTACGGCTTCGCGCGCGAGCGATTCTTCGCGACGATCCGGGCTTCGACGTGAAATACAACGGCCCGAATCCGGAACGCGTCCCCTGCGACGCATCGAATCTCGTTGTCGAAGGAATTGTGCGATTTGCCGCGGCGCGCGGAGCAAATATTTCCGGCGCCGATGTGGAAATCGAAAGTGAAATCCCCGTCGGCGTCGGACTCGGTTCCAGCGCAGCGGCAATCGTCTGCGGATTATTTCTTGGCGCGGCGTTGTTGCGCGTCGAACCGGATCGCGAAGAAATCCTTACGCTCGCCGCGAAAATGGAAGGGCATCCGGACAACGCCGCCGCCGCGTGCCATGGCGGACTCGTATTTGCTGCGCAGGATTCGGAAAGCCGACGAGTCCTCTATGCGCGCACAAGCCTGCCTCCGGATTTAATTTTGCTCGCCGTCATTCCACCCACTGCGACGTTTACGCATGCCGCGCGCGCCGTGCTGCCGGGTGAATATTCCCGCGCCGATGCCGTCCACAACATGCAGCGCGCGAGCTTGCTCGCGGCAATTTGCTTCTCAGGCGCGTCGGGACTCGAGCAGGAATTATTCCGCGATCGCATGCACCAGCCATATCGTGTACCGAATGTTCCGGGGCTCGCCGAATGCCTGGACGTGAAGCATCCCGACTTGCTCGGCGTGTGCATGAGCGGATCCGGCTCGGCCGCACTCGCATTCGTTCGCGGCAACGAAATAGAAATTGGCCACATGCTCGCCAAACCTTTTGCCGACCGCGGCGCAGCGCCCAAGGTGATTATTTTGTTACCGGAATCGCTCGGCGCAAAGATTGAAGCATCGCCGGCCACGCTGTCGGCGCCGGCAGAAATTCAAATTGCCGCGCGTGCCGCAGCAGGATCGGAGAGCCGCCCGTGCAAATCCTGAAATTCGGCGGCAGCTCGCTGGTGGACGCCACCGCGATTCAACATGTCGCACGAATCATCCGCGAGCATTCGCGTGATGAAGCGACCGTCGTGGTTTGCTCGGCATGCGCGGGAATCACCAACCGGCTTGTTCGGATTACTGAGTGGGTGCGTGCCGGGCATTCTGTTCAAGCGCTGAACGAGACGTGGGCCATTCGCTCGCGACATCGCGCGCTTTTTGCAGCAATTAATCTTGGTATCGCGAATCAACACGCGGACGAAGAAGTCTTGGAAGGTCCGCGCATCTGGGTGGAACTAGAAGATCTGGGCGCGTGTCTCCGTGCGCTTATTGCAGGGACGTCGCGGGACCAGGCAGACGTCGCGTGGACTGCTGCCGTACTTTCTTACGGAGAACGCGCCAGCGCTCGACTGGTAGCAGGCGCGTTGCAACAGTCCGAAGTTCGCGCTTCGGCTGTAGATGCCACCGAATGCGTTCAGACGGACGAGAATTTCCTGGATGCCGAGCCCTTGTGGCAAGAAACGCGCCGCCGCACGCGTGAAACGCTGTTGCCTTTCATGGAAGAGGGAATCGTGCCCGTGGTAACTGGATTTATCGGCGCTACGTCTGAAGGCAAAATCACCACCCTCGGCCGCAACAGCTCCGATTTCTCCGCGGCGATCGTCGGTGACGCTCTGGACGCCGATGAAGTATGTCTCTGGACCGACGTGGACGGCGTGTTCGACCGCGATCCTCGCACTACGCAGAATTCTGCGGACGATTTCACACTGCTGGAGCATTTAAGTTACGATGAAGCGTTACAAATGGCGGAGCGCGGCGCTAAGGTTGTCCATCCCAGAACGATTCAGCCGCTTCGGGAGAAAAATATTATTTTGCGCATCCGCAATACATTTCGCCCCGAGCATTGCGGCACGCGCATCGGTCCGGCCGCGCAGAGCGTGGCGCGATGAAGACATTTCGCGTCGGCGTGCTGGGCGCAACGGGAACGGTGGGGCAGCAGTTCGTCCACCGACTGCGGAATCATCCGTGGTTTCGCGTGACAGCGCTCGCCGCGTCGGAGCGTTCCGCCGGAAAGCGCTACTCGGAAATTGTGCGCTGGCGAATCGCTCAACAGATTCCCGAGGAAGTTGGCGCGCTAACCGTGCAGCCGCTGGAGGCGAATCTCGATTGCGATTTCTGTTTTTCTGCGCTGGATTCATCCGTCGCCGGGCCAGCCGAACTCGAATTTGCGCGCGCGGGATATCCCGTCATCAGCAACAGCAGCAATCACCGTATGGATGCGGACGTTCCGCTCCTCGTTCCTGAAGTGAATCCGGAACATTGCGCGCTCGTCACCATTCAACGCAAAAATCGCGGCTACACGTTGGGGTTTATCGCTACGAATCCCAATTGCTCAGCCGCTGGACTGGTTGTAGCGCTGAAGCCGATTCATGACGCATTTGAAATCGAAGCGCTTTCCGTCGTCACTATGCAGGCGCTTTCCGGCGCGGGATATCCCGGCGTGCCGTCGCTAGACTCAACCGACAATGTTATTCCGTACATTTTCGGCGAAGAAGAAAAACTGGAATCCGAGCCGCGCAAGATTCTAGGCCGCTTGAACGACGGAACAATCACCCCGGCGGAAATTCGCATTAGCGCCCAGTGCCACCGCGTGCCCGTAATTGACGGTCACATGGAAGCCGTCTCTCTGAAGCTTCGGAAAAAAGTTTCGCCGGTAGATATCGCCGCTGTCCTTCACGATTTCCGTGGTGAGCCGCAACGCCTGAATCTGCCGTCAGCGCCAGCGCGGCCGATCGAAGTCCGCGAAGAATCGGATCGTCCGCAAACGCGGCTCGATCGCGATGCGGGCGAGGGCATGGCGGTAGTTGTTGGGCGTGTGCGCGCCTGTCACGTGCTCGATATTCGTCTCGTGCTGCTCTCACACAATTTGGGCCGCGGCGCTGCCGGCGCGGCGATCCTGAACGCAGAACTTCTCGCCGAGACTGGATTCATCACGGCGCGTGGCGCATAATTTTGGCAATCCCGCAAAAACGCTCCTAGCTCCGGGCGCAATCTCCGCAACTTCTCTCCGTGCAACGTGTTTAACAGAGGGAGCATCAAATCACTAGATTCGGCAAAAATCACTGCGCCGGATCTCAAGGAGGGCACACATCATGTCACGAATACTAAAGGCATCAGCCATCGCCCTGTTGGCGCTACTCATGTTCGCACCAATGGCATCGGCGCAACGCGGAGGACACTTAGGAGGGCACTTTGGAGGCCGCGGCGGGTTCGGATTCTATGGCCCGGGGTTTTACGGATTCGGCTATGGGCCGTACTGGGACGGCTACTGGAGCGGCCCGTACGGTTACTACAGCGGCGGCTCTGCTACGGGTGAAATAAAGATCGACACGCCCGCGAAAGACGCGCTGGTGTACGTGGACGGCGGTTACGCAGGATTGTCAGGCAAGCTTCGGCATTTCCATCTTGCAGCCGGCAAGCATGACATTGAACTGCGTGATCCCAGCGGCAAGGCGTTCTTCGAGGAGCATGTGCAGGTGTTACCCGGTAAGACGATCGATATTGGCCGCTAACCCGTGGAGCGCGATTGTTCCGACGATTTCAGTGAAGTGCTAATCGCTTTTCAAAATGCGGCGCGTACGGCCAAAATCGTGCGCGCCGCTCTTTATTCTTTGCGCTGCAAATTCCTCGCCAATCGAAATGCTACAATCCAGCCTGTAACGATTACATCCGAATCAATTAAAAGGGCACATGGAAAACTGGCGAGGTAAATGGGCACTCATCACCGGAGCGAGCGCAGGCATCGGCCGCGCGTTCGCGTTCGAGCTGGCCGCAGGCGGCGCCGATGTAATCCTGGTAGCGCGCCGCGGTGACCGTCTTAGTGAGCTTGCGAACGAACTCCGCGCGAAATATAAAATAGAAGTGGAAGTGTGCGTGGCGGATCTTGCCCAGCACAGTGGGCCCGCCGAAGTTTTCGACTTTACATCCCGGAAGGGATTCGACGTAGAGTTGCTCATCAATAACGCGGGTTTTGGCGTGTACGGTGAATTTGCGAAAGCCGACCTTTCACGTGAACTCGAAATGGTGCAAGTCAATATCGCTGCTGTTGTGCACCTCACACGCTTATACCTTCCGCCGATGATCACGCGCCGCCGTGGAGATATTCTCATCCTGGCTTCCACCGGATCATTTCAAGGCGTGCCTTATCTCAGTACATACGCGGCGACGAAAGCCTTTGACCTGCACTTCGCTGAAGCGCTGGCCGAAGAGGTCAAGGAACACGGAATCCGCGTCTGCGCGCTCTGTCCGGGCTCGACGACCAGCGAGTTCCATCAAGTCGCCGGACAGCCCAAGAATATTTTGCGCAAAAGAGAATCTGCGGAAAAAGTTGCGCACGTCGGATTGACGGCTTTGGCCAACGGCAGGAGTTACGTAATCTCAGGGCTGAAGAATTATGTTGGTGCGCACGTGCAGCGTCTGCTTCCGCGCCGGGTGGTAACCCGAATCGTAGCGAATGCATTCAGTCCGAAACCGGGCGAGCATTCCACTTAGAATCAATTGACGAAGAAAATTTGCAGCTTGGGACAGTTCGCAGCTCCGGAGCTTCTCCGCGCGGATACAAAGATCGTATGCAAACTCAAAGAAGCTCTTGAAACTTAATCTACGGAGCACGCCAGCGCACGATCCAGCAGCTCGACCACATGCATCACTTGCTGACCCGTGCCATGAATCTCCGCGCCCGCCCGCAACTGCAGAATGCAACCCGGATTTGCGGTAACGATCGCCTGCGCGCGCGTCGCGCGAATGTTTTCCATTTTCGACGCAAGAATATCCAGCGCCGCGCGCGTCTCCGTCACGTTGTAAACGCCCGCCGACCCGCAGCACTGATCTGCCAGCGCCATTTCCACCAACTCCACGCCCGGCACCGCGCGAATCAATTTTCGCGGAGCAGAAGATATTTTTTGTCCGTGCAACAAATGGCATGATTCTTGATACGTCACGCGTAACGGCACGCTCTTCAGCGGCGCGACGAGTCCCAGTTCCGCCAGAAATTCCGTCACGTCTCGCATCTTCGCGCGGAACTGAATCGCTTGCGCATGTTCGGCCGTTCCAGCAGGGAACAACTCATCGTATTCTTTCAACGTTGACCCGCATCCCGCCGCGTTCGTAACTATCGCGTCGAACGGTTCCGCCAGGAACGCCCAAAGATTCGTGCGCGCCAAATCTGCCGCCACATCTCGTACTCCCGCGTGAACGCACAATGCCCCGCAGCAAAGCTGCCCGCTTGGAATGACGACCTCGCATCCATTCGCTCGCAATACGCGAATCGTGGCATCATTCAATTCCGTAAACGAAACCTGCGCCACGCATCCCGCGAAAAACGCCACCCGCGCACGTCGAGTCCCCACCGCCGCAAAAGTTTTCCCCAGCCGCGAGAAAAAGAATTCGTGGTCGACGGCGGGCATTAACCGCTCGCGCTCCGCCAATCCAAGAAGCCGCAGCGCCCCCGAATTCCGCGCCAACCATTGCAGCCCGGAGCGCTGATAAATCCGCGCGGCACGCCCCGCCGCCGCAATCCGCCGTGGAAAAGGCAGCACCTTGCGGTAAAAGAAATTCCGCGTCACGCGCGAAAAAAAAGGCCTGCGATATTCGCGTTCAATCTGCCCGCGCGCGTACTCAATCAGCTTCCCGTATTCCACGCCGGAAGGACACACCGTTTCGCACGCTCGGCAATCCAGGCAGCGATCCATGTGAGTAACAAATGTATCGGCCACCGTGAGTTTTCCTTCGTCCACCAACATCATTTGGCGAATCCGCCCGCGCGGCGAATCCGCCTCGCGTCCCCACAACCGGTATGTCGGACAATGATTCAAGCAGAGCCCGCAATGCACGCAACGCGCGTAGTCCTCATATCCAGGTTTCGCGGAGTAGGGAATTGGTTCTGAAGTCACCGTCGCTTCGTCCGTTTCGTTCGATTTCAGAGAGACATTCATGGAAATGTTACACTGCGGTGACGCGAATCCTCCCGAACGGTGGTTTATTTGAGATAGCTGCGGACAATCTCAATCAAATCGTCGACGCCAGACTCAGCACTCTTGCTTTTTCCCATGTGATGCCGGATGTGATCTTCCATGAGCTCCGCCATCAGGCTGTTGGTCGAGCCGCGGACGGCAGACAGGCGTTGCAGCACGTCCGCGCATGGAGCATCTTCATTTAGTGCGCGCTCGACGGACTCCAGTTGTCCGCGCACTTTCTTTATACGATTGAGCAAATCCAGTTTTTCTCGTGAAATATGTGACATTTTGTTTGACTACCCTATCCGGGTATGGTATCACGTTACTGGCTGTGAATTTGACGCTCTAAAGGATTAGAGCACATGGGCCGCGAACGTCAAGAGACAGAACCTCCCGGCAGTACGACGTCAGGTATGCCGCGAGCGAAATAAGGCCAAGCCGGCGCGCCCGCGGTCTCCTTGCTCGCGCGGAATCGAATAGGCGGGCAAGTGAGTTTCCTGAAGATTATTGTCGCCATTATTGTTAGTTTAACATACAGCTTGTGTTCATGCGTCGCGCGCGCGCAATCCCCGCTTCCGGCGCCAGCAGGGCAAATTCAATCGAACGCTGCGGTCACTGAAACAGATTCAACATCGTTAACGCTCTTCCCTCATTCCGACACTAGCCGGTTTTGGATTTCAGGCCAGGCCAATATTATTTTCCAGTGGCATCCGGCATTTCCTGCCGCCTACAGTGGACCGAACAGCCTGCACTCGAACGCCGAAGACGCGACGTCGAAGGTCTATACACTTTTCACCGGTCTGCAAATTACGCACACCACCGAAATTTTCGCGGACATCGAAAGCGCCGGCGGCCGCGGTATCAGCGACGCGTTCGGTCTCGCCGGATTCACAAATCTTGACGTTGTTCGCAATCCGACCCTAGGTCCCGTGCCGTATCTCGCCCGATTAATGCTTCGCCAGATTATTCCACTCACCAGCGAACGGGTTTCCGCCGAGCGCGGTCCATTCGGCCTGGCCACTTCGCTTCCCGCGCGCCGCATCGAAATCCGCGTCGGCAAATTCAGTCTCGTCGATTTTCTGGACACGAATGGCGGCGGCAGCGACAGCCATCTGCAATTCATGAATTGGACCGTGGACAACAACGGAGCCTACGACTATGCGGCACAAACACGCGGCTACACAGACGGCGCGATCGTTGAATACCACGACCGGACGTGTTCGCTGCGTTTCGCCGAAGCAATGATGCCGAAAGTCGCGAACGGCATCAATCTCGACGCCGATCTCCTACGCGCGCACTCGGAAAACTTCGAAGCTGAATCCCGCCGCAATTTTCTGCTGCATCGCGCGGGAGTAATTCGTTTTCTTGCTTACATGAATCACGCGAATATGGGCAGCTATCGCGAAGCGATCAGTAATTTTCTTGCCGGGCACGGCACGGTGCCAGACATTATCTCCACTCGCCATCAGGGACGCGTGAAGTACGGGTTCGGCCTCAATTTTGAACAGGACTTGGCTGAACAATTCGGCGTATTTGGCCGTTTAGGTTGGGCCGACGGCCGGAACGAATCGTTCGCGTATACAGAAGTGGATCGCACGCTTGAGTTTGGTTTCTACGTAAAAGGGAAATCGTGGCACCGCGCCAACGATCGCGCCGGCGCGGTCGTCGCCGTCAACGCGCTAACCAACGATCACGCGCGCTATCTTGCGCTTGGCGGGCTCGGATTCCTTCTCGGCGATGGCGCGCTCACCTACGGTCCGGAGGAAATTGTCGAGGCCTATTACACCGTGCATATGTGGCGCGGACTTTTCGCGTCGTTCGATCTGCAGCACATCAACAATCCGGGCTACAACCAAGCTCGCGGGCCCGTAATTGTTCCCGGTCTTCGTCTACATGTTGATTTCTAAATTACAGTTCTTGTCGCAGAATTCCCGCCACGACGCCGGCGTTTCTCAAATCCCGCCTGCAAATCTACCGGGACTCAAAACATTTCCGGGATCAAACGTGTTCTTGACGCGGCGCATCAACTCAAAATCCGGCCGCGCCGCGCCCCACACATTTACCGTGCGCTTCAGTTCAGTCGGCGCAAACTCAATTCGCACCTTCGCTTCGAGCTCGTTCGCCGTACGAAATACCGCTTCCGCAAACGCTGCCAGCTTATTAAACGCGACCACACCTCCGGCCGTAGGCAAGATCGCAAAATAAACCAATCCATGCGGACGCATCACCAGCGCCGATCGCATTGCATGTTCCGCCGCCAGTGCGCCCAAGCGTTGAGCAAGCGCCGGCATCATCGAAGGCAAAGCTGTGATCCGGAATATTGTTGCCGCGGAGTCCGCCATTTGGAACAGGGCAGGGAACTCGCGAATCCGCCCAAGCAATGCCGCCGCAACCTTTATGGATTGTTCCGTATCGCCGAGCGCAACCAGGCCAGCCGCTTTGGTCTGCTCGGCAATCGACGGCAATTCTCGCCGATGTCGCTCGACCACCCGCGCATTTCCCGCCGCGGAAACCACGGCGCACCAACGTTTTTCGTGTAGGGCAATCTCTCCAGGCGCACTCGACACCAATATCTGCGCAACTTCCGGTGAAATTACATCCACTTGCAACGCGCCCAGCGGTGAGCGTTCCAACACGCGGCAAAATTCCAACGCCGCCGCAGTGCCCTCAAACGCCACCACAAACACGACTTGCGCGGGCGGCATCGGAAAAGTTTTGAAGTTCGCGCGCGTGATCACCGCCAGTGTTCCCAACGAGCCGATTAGCAGCTTATGTAAATCATAGCCGCTTACATTTTTCACCACGCGTCCGCCACTCTTTGCGATCGCGCCGTCGCCGGTGACGAATTCGAGTCCCAGCACAAAATCCCGGGGCCCGCCATACGAATGTCTGAGTGGGCTGGCCGAATCGGACGCCAGAATTCCGCCAATTGTCGCGCGGGTTAGAAATGGAGGATTCAGCGGAAGGAACTGTTTTTCAGCAGCAAGAGCTGTTGCGAGCGTGGAAAACGGCACGCCCGGCTCGACGCCAAGCGTCAAATCGCGCGGTTCGTAAGCCAGCACCCGATTCATTCGTGAAAGATCGAGTGCAATGTCGTACCGGGCCGGCGGCATTCCGATTCCCAATTTTGTCCGCGCCCCGCAGGGAATTACGGCACGTTTTTCGGATTCTGCAAATCGCAAAATCTCAGCGATTTCTTCCGCCGATTTTGCCAACACCGCCGCAGCAGGCCGGATCCCATCCACTTCATAGGCCACAAGCTGCGCTGCCGACGTCAAAACATTTTCCGCGCCAAATTGCTGTGCAATTCGCGCAGCCATCAGCGCCGACGCATCGCTCGCGGCCGCATTCATCGAATTTGCCCAGCGAATTTCATATCACTGTTCACTCAAACTGAAATCAAATCGTCGGGCGCTGCTTGCTGCGGCTTTCTCCAACTACAACACGCCCAACGACGCAGTCCCGCCGGGCGGAATCCGCACTTCCTTGCATCCCTTGCCCAGCGGCAAAACTTTTCCCGGATTCAACCGGCCCTCTGGATTAAAAGCCTCGCGCACGCGCCGCATTAATTCCAAATCAGCATCTGAAAACATCAGCGGCATCAATTCATTTTTTTCCATGCCGATGCCATGCTCGCCGGTCAGCGCTCCACCGCATTCAATGCAGTGCCGCATAATTTCTCCAGAAGCCGCCACTGCGCGCTTGAATTCTTCCGGATCGCGCTGATCGAACAAAATAATAGGATGCAAATTCCCATCGCCCGCATGAAAAATATTTCCAATCGAAAATCCGTACCGCTTCCCAATCTCGTTGATCTTCCGCAAAGTCTCCGGCAATTTTGTGCGAGGAATCACCGCGTCCTGCACGTAGTAGCTCGGCGAAAGCCTTCCCACCGCGCCGAACGCATTCTTTCGCCCCTTCCAAAGTAAATCGCGTTCGGCGGCATCGCGGGCCACGCGCACTTCCCGCGCATGATGTAGTTTGCAAATCTCCTCAATTTGCGCCGCTTGTTCTTCGACGGCCTCCTTCAATCCTTCGACCTCGATCAACAGCACCGCGCCGCTATCCAATGGAAATCCGGCGTGCACAAATTCTTCCACCGCGCGCAAAGTCCATCCATCCAGCATCTCGCACGCGGCGGGAGTAATCGCGCGTCCTGTAAAATCCGCCACGGTTTCCGGCGCGTCCTCAATATCGTCAAATATCGCCAGTAAAGTTTTCACCGCTTCGGGCTTGCGTGAAAGTTTCACAGTAATTTCCGTCGCAATCGCGAGAGTGCCTTCTGATCCCACCATCAACCCCGTCAAATCGTATCCCGGCGTTTCACACGTTTTGCCGCCGACGCGCACGACATCTCCACTCGGCAGTACCAGCTCCAATCCCGTCACGTGATTCGTCGTCACGCCATACGCAAGAGTGTGCGGGCCGCCCGCATTCTCCGCCACGTTTCCGCCAATCGTGCAGGCCTTTTGGCTCGATGGATCCGGTGCAAAATAAAGTCCTAAATGTTCCACGGCACGCGTCACGTCAAGATTCACTACTCCCGGCTGCACCACCGCGCGCATATTTTCTTCGTCAATTTCCAAAATGCGATTCATCCGCGAAAAAACGGTGAGGATACCGCCCTGCACGGCCAGCGCACCCCCTGAAAGTCCCGTACCCGCTCCGCGCCCGACCATCGGCACGCCATGCTTCGCGGAAATCCGCGCGATCGCCGAAACATCCGCCGTCGTCCGTGGAAAAACCACGCATTCCGGCCGCGCTTCCTCCACCGAACCATCGTATTCGTAAAGTAGAAGGTCGTCCGGAGAGGAAATCACCGCTTCGCGGCCCAACAACTTTTCAAGTTCGCGAGTGATTTGTTTATCCATGAGGCCAGTGTAATTTGTTTCCGCGTCGCCACTATAGTCGTCACCCGCAATCCCCGTCAACGCGCCGCGAACGCATCCTCGATCCTTACCGGAATGATGCGCTTCAAGTCCGCCGAATCCACGGTTCGCGCCACCTGCACCTCTCCGCCGAATGTGTTAATCTCCGGCTTCCGAATCTTGAGGATGCGCAATGAATAAGCCCAGGGTTTACGCCACACACCCTCTTTTCGAGCCAGCCCGGAACCTCCTGGAAGCCCGCTGCGAAGTTGACTACTGGCGCGGCCCCGCGCGGCCAACGCGCGCCACGCTGCTCGAACACGTCGCCGGCAAAAATGCTCTCATCTGCCTGCTGACCGAGAAAATAAATGACGAAGTTCTGGATGCTGGTCGCGATCTGAAGATTGTGGCCAACGTCGCCGTTGGCTTTGACAACATTGACGTCCCCGCCTGCACCCGTCATAAAGTTTTCGCCAGCAATACTCCCGGCGTCCTCGACGAGACCACCGCCGACTTTGCATGGACTCTGCTCATGGCGGTCGCGCGCCGCCTTCTCGAAGGCGATCGCCTCACGCGTTCCGGCCAGTGGACAGGCTGGGATCTCGATCAACTCTGCGGTGGCGACATCTGGGGTAAGACTCTTGGCCTCGTAGGATTCGGACGCATCGGCCGCGCCGTCGCGCGCCGCGCCCGCGGATTCAATATGCGTATCATTTATACTGACGCCGTACGCGCGTCCACCGAAGCCGAAGTGGAAGCCGCCGCCGAGTATGTTAGCGCCGATCGCCTATTCGCCGAATCCGATTTCATTTCGCTCCACGTTCCGTTGCTTCCCGAGACCCGCGGGCTCGCCTCCACCAAACATCTTTCGCAAATGAAGCCCACCGCCTATCTCATCAACACTTCGCGGGGCCCTGTCGTGGACGAAGCCGCTCTCGTTGCCGCACTCGAAGCGAAAAAAATTGCAGGCGCCGCTCTCGACGTTTACGAAAAAGAGCCGCAAGTTCATCCCGGCCTCGTAAATCGATCCGACGTGATTCTAGCGCCGCACATCGCATCAGCCAGTGTAGAAACGCGCACGAAAATGGCTGTGATGACCGTGCATAACGTTCTCGCCGTGCTCGAGGGCCGTCGTCCGCCAAACGCGCTGAACCCGGATCTGACGGTCGCGTAAAGTTTTGCAAGCGATCGCGCGAAGGTTTCGTAGGGGCGCTGCTTGCTGCGCTCCTAATCCAGGAACGCACGAATTTCACGCTGAAATATTGAGGGAACGCGCCATGCCTCTAATCACCCGCAACCACCCAAAACTAACTCTTGAAGGCGCGCGTACCATACTCGCGGCCGCCGAACGCCGCGCCGCTGAAATAAATGTTCCCATGAATATCGCCATCGTTGACGACGGCGGCTACCTTCTCACTTTCTCGCGCATGGACGGCGCGAAGCTTTCCTCTGTCCACATCGCCATCAACAAAGCGCATTCGTCCGCCATTCGACGCAAACCTTCCGGCCCGGCACTTGCGTCGAATGGCCAGCCCGATGTGATGCTCTCGCTTTCACTCGCCATCGGCAGCGACGCGCAGCAAACGCCGCTCCGCGGCGGACTTCCGCTCGTCGTCGACGGTGAAGTTGTCGGCGCGATCGGCGTAAGCAACGGCAGTGAAGACGAAGACGTGGACGTTGCGCGCGCCGGCGCAGCCGCGCTCGAGAAAGCTTGAGTGCTGTGTACGCCATGCCCCAAGCGCTCGACCTGAAAGGCGCCGCGCGCCAAATATTTCACCAGACGCTCGCCGCAATTGATATCGCCGAAACTCTTCGCCGCAAATTAGCGCGCCAGGGATCGCACATTCACTGCGCAGGCAAGCACTTCGATCTGGCATCCTACAAACGAATAAAAATTGTAGCCTTGGGCAAGGCCTCGCCTGCAATGGCCGAAGCGCTCGCAGATATTCTTGCGCCAGAATTTCCCGTCGCCGGTATCGTAGTAGCTTCCGCGCCGCCTCCGCGCCTGCTAATCAATTTTCAGTTTTTCGTGGCGGGCCATCCCGTTCCCAACGAAGAAAGTTTTGCCGCCGCTGTCTCAATTTTACAAATGCTTGGCGAATCCAATCGCGCCGACACGCTCATCTTTTTCCTTCTCTCCGGCGGTGGATCGTCTCTCGTCGAGCTTCCTCTTGATGCCGCAATTCCGCTTGAGGATATTCAGTCGCTCCATCGCGCGCTAGTCGGCTGCGGTGGGTCCATCGAAGAGATCAACTCCGTACGCAAACATCTTTCCGCCGTAAAAGGCGGACGCTTCGCCGCCGCCGCGCCAAGCGCCGCGAAAATTACTCTGGCTATCACGGACGTGCCCGAAGGCCGCGAGTCCGCCCTCGCCAGCGGCCCAACTTTGCCTGATCCAACAACTGTCGCCGATGTCCGCCGCGTCATGGAGCAATATGCTCTCCTCTCGAAGGTCCCCGCATCGATTGCCGCAAAGTTCAGCGCGCCCAATGCTCTCACCGAAACTCCAAAGCCGAACGACCCCGCCTTCCGCAACGCGCACTTCGAAATCATCCTCGGCATGCACGATCTTTTTCATCACGCGCACATCGCCGCCGAATCCGCCGGCTTCCTGACAATCTGTGACAACACTACTGACGACTGGCCCATCCCGCGCGCAACAGATTTCCTTCTCACCGATTTGGCGCGGCTGAGCAAAGAACATCCCGGCCAACCCGTCGCAATCATTGCCGATGGCGAGGTTAGTTCGCCCGTGCGTGGCAAAGGCGTCGGTGGAAGGAATTCCGCATTTGTGTTGGATTGTGTAAATAGAATCGCCGGCCAGCGCATCGCCGTTCTAAGCGCAGGCACAGATGGCATCGACGGTGTAAGCCCGGCAGCAGGCGCCGTAGCCGATGGCGGAACTCTCTCGCGCGCTAGCGCAGCCAAACTGGACGCGCAAGATTTCGCAAGCCGCAGCGATTCCTACAATTTCTTCAAGGCACTCGGCGATGCGATCATCACCGGTCCCACCGGCAATAATTTGCGCGACCTCCGCATACTGTTGGCGGCTCCTGCAGAAAAACAGTAACGATTTGCCGCGCGACCAAAATGTCAAGCAACTCTTATTTTTTTGCCTCGCCCCTCAAATACGAATCTTCTTTATTAATCCAATCCTCGCGCCGCGGAATAAAAATGTCCAAATCATCCGTATCCACCAGCGCTTCCGCCGCATGAGGCACATGCGAGGGAATCAGCAACACTTCGCCCTTATTCACCACCAACTCGCCATCGTCAAACGTAAATCTTAGCGCGCCATCCAAAATAAAAGTGATTTGCTCATTGTGATGCGAATGCCGCGGCACAATTGCGCCGCGTTTCAAATAGACTCGCGCAATCGTACTCTGCGCTCCGCTCAGCATCTGTCTGCTAATCAGTGGATTCAGTTCTTCCATCTCCACCTTCGTCCATGCATGTTTTTCCAGCATCGTCGCTCCTGTTTGTTTCGGACTCAACGCGCCCCTCTGCGGCGGCACAGCATCGTCCGACGAATCCAGCCGCGCGTCAATCCCCCGGGAACGGACTTGCCGCAGTCGTCAAGCTCCAACTATCATTCCCTGTGCGTTTCTTCCGCTACTTCGCTCTGATCGTTTTCTATCTAGACCTGCCTGTCCCAATCTACTGGTTCATTCTTCACCCGTTCACAAATTTCTGGCGACGCAACATCCGCGCCGCATTCTGGTTCGCTGGACTCACCGCTTGGACCGCCTGCGCAATTTTCGTCACCGTGTTTCGCCATCTCTTGCTCGCCGAAAATGTTCCGTCCCTTCCCATCGCCTTCGCCGCATCCGTCCTGATCGTCGCCGACTTCATCCTGCTCTTCTTTTCCGGCAAATATCTCGGCGGTAAGAAGCTAGTCGGCCACGCAGAACTTTCTTGCAAATCGGACCTCACCACCAATGGCCTGTACAAATATGTCCGCCATCCGCGGTACACAGGAATGATTTCCGCCCTAGCAGGCGCCTGTCTCATCGCGCAAACGAGACTCGCCTGGATCGTCGCCGCCGTCTGGCTCCTGTGCGTTCTCCTCAGCATTCTCCTCGAAGAACGCGAAATGCGCCGCCGCTTCGGCCCAGCCTACGAAGAATATTCCCACGCCACCCCCCGTTTCCTTCCGCGCTTCTAAGCCTCCGTGCTACCTGCATCCTTCGATATGTTTTTCTCTCCGTCCACATTTTTGATATGCTCCGGTCATTCAAATCGCCGTCTCGGAGGCCACATGCGCAGACTCTTTTTAGTACTTTCGATCCTCCTGGTGCTCAGCCTCGCTACTGCCTCTCGCGCGCAGCTTGCTAAGGCCATCACTACAAAAGCCGGCACGCCCGAAGACAAAGCTCTCGACGAAATCAGCTCGACGACCGACCCCGTTCAGAAGCTCGCTCTGATTGACAAATTCAACGCCGAACTTGCTCACGACGAATATGCAACTCTCGGACTCGATCTCTACGTCTCCTATTATTCCGATGCGAAGAACTTTCCGAAGATGGCTGAGTATGCCCAGAAAATTCTAGCAATCGATCCCGATAATTATTCCGCCGCGTTGCATCTCGCGAACGCGCAATTCCAAGCAGGCAATGTCGCGGGTGTCATCGAAGCCGGAGAAAAGCTCAGTGGTATTCTCACTCGCTACAAAGCCCAAACAGCGCCCGCGGACGCCGACGCAAACTGGGCCTCTCTCCACAAACAATCTCTTGACGATCAAAAAGATCAGATCGGCTACGTTCAAAATATAATGTTCAACTCGCTTTACAAAATGCAGGCGCCAGCGGATCGCGCCGCCTTCGCCGAGCGAATTGTCGCTGCTTTCCCCGACTCCCCTTATGCGGTACCCAGTGAAGTTATGGCCGCGAACGCCTATCAGCAAGCTCAGAACAATCCGAAAATGGTAACGGCCGCCGAAAAAGCTCTCACCATGGACGCGAATTCCACCGACATGCTCGTTCTGCTTGCCGAATATTACAGTTCCGCTCAGGAACAACTCGACAAAGCTCTTGCGTATGCAAAAAAAGCCATCGAGCTTCTGCCGTCAGCAAAAGCGCCTCAAGGTGTTTCAGCCGATCAATGGAAAAATCAAATTACGTTGCAGACTGGGCTCGCCTGGTCCGCTGAAGGCCAGGTCCTCATCAATAAGAATGATCTCGAAGCCGCCGCCAACGCCTTCCGCACCGCCAGCCCGCTCCTGAAGGGGGAAGTGAACGCCTACGCACGGAATCTTTACCGACTGGGATTCACTTACGCACGCCAGAAAAAAATTCCTGAGGCCACCGCGACATTAAACGAATGCATCGCGTTGAATACTCCGTTCAAAGCGCCCGCCCAGCAAACTCTCAGCCAGATGGGTCCGGCTCCTGCTACGAAGCGTCCCGGCCGCGGGTCATCCCTCTAATCATTCCACATCCGCATTTGCGGCCAACAAATCCCCTGCAGCTCGGGGCGTTTCGTCCCGCATTTTGCGTCCCGATGCTCGATGTCGGGAAGCCTTGAGGCCTTTCGCCGTCAACCAGCATGATTCGCCCGAACACACCAACGACTTTGGTCATCTCAAATCTCTCCATGATTTTCTCCTCGCCCTCGGCGTCTCTGCGGTAATATCTTTTCCAGATAATGAAATTCAACACGCCCTCGCGCGCCAAACTAACTCTTCTCCCATTAATCGCCGCCACATATTTTATGGTCGCAGGCGGCCCGTACGGCCTCGAGGACATCATCCAAATGGCGGGCTACACCGGCGCACTCCTAATCCTTTTTGTCACTCCTCTAATTTGGTCTCTCCCCACCGCAATGATGGTCGGCGAATTAGCCAGTGCCATTCCCGAAGAGGGCGGCTTCTACATCTGGGTCACACGCGGACTCGGAAAATTCTGGGGCTTCCAGGAAGTCTGGCTCACCATGGCTGGAAGTTTTTTTGAAATGGCCCTCTACCCGACTCTTTTCGTCGATTACCTCGGCCACTTCGCGCCCGCCGTCACCGCCGGATATCGCGGCCCTCTAATCGGACTCGCCATGATCGCCGTTTGTACCGCGTGGAATATTCGCGGCGCGCGTTCGGTAGGGAACAGCTCGACCGTGATGACCGTCTTGTTGCTTGCACCATTCGTAGTCCTCACACTCCTCGGTCTGCTCCACAAATTCTCCGGGCCGGCAACCCACGCTGTGCCGCAGCCACTCAGCCACGTAGATATTCTCGGCGGCATTCTCGTCGCCATGTGGAATTACATGGGATGGGACAATACTTCCACCATCGCCGGTGAAGTCCACAATCCGCAGAAAAATTATCCGCGCCTGATGTGGATCAGCGTCACGCTCGTCGCTGTCACGTATTTAATTCCTGTCGCCGCCATTTCTCACTCCGGCCTCGACCCCAATTCCTGGACGACCGGCGGCTGGGTTGACGCTGGCCGCGCGTTGGGCGGCCCGTGGCTCGCCGTCGCAATCACGATTGGCGGGATCATCGGAGCCATCGGTACCTTCAACGCGCTGATGATGTCCTTCTCGCGCCTGCCGCTGGTGATGGGCGAAACCGGCGCGCTCCCGAAAATTTTCACGCGCGCTTCGGCGTCCAGCGGCGCTCCGTACGTTGCCATCATCGTGTGCGCATTCGGCTGGGCCGCCTGCACGTTTCTCAGTTTCGAGCGTCTCATCATCCTCGACGTGCTCGTCACCGGACTCAGCATCATGCTCGAGTTCTGGGCGCTGATCGGACTTCGTATCCGCGAACCAAACCTCGCGCGCCCGTATCGCGTTCCCGGCGGCCTAATCGGAGTCATCGCCATCGGCCTTCCTCCGCTCGTCCTGATGCTAGCGGCTGCATTCCGCAATCACAGCGAACGCATTGGCAACATCAACGCCCTGGTCGTCGGCTTAATCTTCATCGCCGCCGGCCCCATCCTCTACTTCCTCTCCAATCTCCGCCGCTCAACGTCTCAGTAACGCCGACACTCTTGTCGGCGCGCCTTCAACAATTCCACCAATAAAAAATATCGCCCTGAAGCTCGCCTCGCACCGCAAACGCAAACGTGACATTCCCTCAGCCCCATCGTCTAACCCAACGTGACCCAAACTCCCAACTCATCTCGCGCCCAACCGTTCGCAGAATCCCTGGCGCACGATCTCCGTTACGCCTTCCGCGGCCTCCTCCGTGACCCTGGATTTTTCCTGGCCGCAATTCTCATCATCGGCCTCGGCATCGGCGCGAACACTCTCATCTTCAGCTTGGTGGACACACTTCTCCTACGCCCTCTTCCATTCCGCGATTCCGCGCGCCTTATTTGGATTTCCAATACCGCTCCGGCCAGCGTTGGTCTCTCCGGCGCCACAACGCAGGTTGGGAATTTCCTCGATTGGCGACAATACAATCAGTCGTTTGAAGAACTCGCGGCCTACAACGCGTTTTTTGATTACGGTGCTTACACTCTCACAGGTACCGGTCATCCTGAACGTCTAAGTGGCGCAGAAGTTTCGCAGAATTTTCTCCCCTTTCTCGGCGTCTACCCGTTGCTGGGCCGAAATTTTACAGAGGACGAGTCCCGCTTTAACGCGCCCGGCGCAGTCTTATTGACGCACGGCTTCTGGCTGCGCCGTTTTGCAGCCGATCCTGCAATCGTGGGGCGTACGATCACGCTGAACGACAAGGCGGCAACAATCATCGGCGTTTTGCCGGACACTTTTGATTTTTCATCCACCTTCACTCCCGCTTCCCGCGTGGATCTCATTGCTCCCTATCCACTCACTGAAGAAACAAATCGCAATGGCAACACGCTCTCCGTCATCGGACGCCTCAAGCCGGGCGTAGCGGTCGGCCGCGCCCAAGCCGAATTCGATCAGCTCAATAAACAAATCACGGCCGCGCATCCCGAACGCAACGCCGCCCGTGCGCACCTTACTCCGCTTCAACAACAAATCAGCGGGCCATTTCGCAGCGCGCTTTGGGTTCTTCTCGCCGCCGTCGGCGCTGTTTTGTTGATCGTCTGCGCCAATCTTTCAAATCTTCTGCTCGCCCGCGGGGGTGGACGCCAAAAAGAGATGGCTCTTCGTATGGCGCTCGACGCGAATCGCGCACGTTTGATTCGGCAGATGCTCACAGAAAGCCTTCTGCTGTCTTGTTGTGGCACGATCTTGGGGATTTCACTGGCGTTCGGTGCAACGCGACTCGTGGCGAGCCTACAAGCCGTCCCCATGCCGATGTTGCACAGCGTTACCGTGGATGCCCGCGCCCTTCTCTTCACAACTTTTCTCGCCGTACTCACCGGACTCGTCTTCGGCATCGTCCCAGCTCTTCACGTTTCGGGCGCGGACTTAAATGAAACTCTCAAAGACGGCGCCCGCTCCGTAGGTGGTGGAACGCGCAAAGCGTTTTTCCGCGCCGCGCTCGTAGTTTCCGAAATCGCGCTGGCCTGCATCCTCGTCGCCGGCGCAGGACTTCTAATTCGCAGTTTCTTAAAGCTTCTCGACGTAGACCCGGGATTTCGCGCCGATCGCGCCGCCGCGTGGCGCATCGATCCGGCCGATCGCTATCCTAAAATAGAAAATCAAATGCCGTTTTACCAGCGTCTTACTCAAGCCGTTGCTGCAATTCCCGGCGTCACGGGCATCGGCCTCACGGACACTTTGCCTCTCGGCCGCAATCGCAGTTGGGGCGCTGGCGCAAAAGGAGTTGTGTACCCTCGCGGTCATCATCCGGACGCAATGCCTCGCCTGATTGATTGTGGATATTTTGACGCGATGAAAATTCCGCTCATCGAAGGCCGCGGATTCACTCGGCGCGATGACGTGAAAAGCGATCTCGTTGTCATCATCAATCAGACGATGGCCCGCGCCCTGTGGCCCGACCAGGATTCCGTCGGCCAGATTGCCAGAATAATCGGAAAGGATTTCCGCGTGGTTGGTGTGGTCGGCGATGTGCGCCACGGCGCTCTCGACGAAAAATCCAGCAACGAAATGTATCTCCCGGACTCCCAACTCGGCATGAACGAATCCATGGAGCTAGTCGTCCGCAGTTCTGTTCCGCCCGAATCTCTCGCGCCGTCCATCCGCGCCGCTATCACCTCCGTAGATCCGCTCTTACCCGGAGACGACTACGAAACGCTCGATCAAATCGTGGATCGTGCCGTCTCCCCTCGCCGTTTCATCGTCTCGTTACTCGCAGGCTTCGCCGCTCTCGCGCTGATACTCGCGTCCATCGGCGTTTACGCGGTCATCTCGTATTCCGTCAGCCAGCGCATCCAGGAAATCGGCATCCGCATGGCGCTCGGCGCTTCGCCCGGAGCCGTCCGCCAACTCATTCTCACCGAAACAATGCGCTTGGCCGCTATCGGCATCGCATTCGGTTTAGTCGGATCGCTAGTTCTAATGCGCCTGGTAACCACACTTCTGTACGGCGTCACGTCCAGAGACACCCTAACTCTCACCGTAACCGTCACCGTCCTGTCCGTGGTGGCGCTCGCAGCGGGATACCTCCCCGCGCTCCGCGCCTCGCGCATCGAGCCAATGTCCGCCCTTCGCTCAAGTTAGATAATTCAATCGTGGAAGGCGCAGCTGCAGAAATCGTGCGGAGTGACGCGCGGGAAAATTCGTGGCGGAGAGGGGGGGATTCGAACCCCCGGTTGAGTTTCCCCAACACTCGCTTTCGAGGCGAGCTCTTTCAACCGCTCAGACACCTCTCCGCTTTCGATTGTAATGGGCACCGCCATGCAGAGCAAGCACCCCAAGAGCGCCCCGCCAAGCGTCTTCTCCTGCGACGCGAGCGTCGCCCACGGCATCGAACTCTTAGAAGGTGTGGCAGCGCACAGGAGGCCGTGCCAGCGCACGTGACAGTGAACGTTAATTCTCACGGTACATTTGTAGCAAGCCCGGCCCCACGTATTTCAGTAAGTAGTTCAGAAAATAGCCCGGCAAATCGCTCAGAACATTACATGTCAGACACCGTCTCGAAACCGTCGGTCACTGGTACGTCAGGCCGGCTAAAAATTGCAGAAGTCCTTCGCCCCCATTGGAAGGCGCTGACGATCGCGATGGCCGCCGTCCTCGGCGAAACGCTCGCGGACATCGGCTCGCCCTGGCCGATCAAAATTGTCATCGATAATCTTTCCAAGGAATCAACAAAGTTGCCGCACTGGCTCTCCCAGTTTGTCACTCACCTTTTCGGGGATAACACACTCGCAATCCTGAATTTCGCCGTAGCGAGTGTCGCAGTAATTGCGATTGTGGATGCCGTCAGCAGCTATCTCGAAAAATATATGACCACGAGTGTAAGTCAACTCGTGTCACATGATCTGCGCCTGACTGTCTACAACCACATTCAGCGGCTCTCGCTCGCCGATCATGACGAAAAGCAAACCGGCGACCTGATCACCCGCGTCACCGGCGATATTGAAGCTGTCCAGGATTTCATCACTTCCGCTCTTTTCGGTATCCTCATCGACGTTTTGACGCTGGTGGGAATGATCACCGTGATGTTCTTGACCAACTGGCGCTTCACACTAATCGCACTTTCAGTCGTTCCAGTCCTGATGGCGGTCGTGTACTCCTTTACCCGCAGGATTAAGAAAGCGTCGCGAGCAGTACGAAAGAAACAGGGCGAGCTGATTTCGGTCGTGCAGGAAGTGCTGACCTCGGTGCGTGTTGTCCAAGCATTCGCGCGGGAAGACTACGAACAGGATCGTTTTGAAACCGAGAGCATGGAAAACGTCGAGGCGGCGCTTGAAGCTCGCAGCATCAAAGCGAAACTCGCTCCGTTTGTAGAGGTTATCGCGGCCGTGGGCACTTGTCTGGTTCTCGGTTTCGGCGGGCGCATGGCGCTGCGCGGCGAAATCCACCCGGGAACCCTCTACTTGTTTATTGTTTATCTGGCGGGAATGTACAAGCCGATGCGTGACCTTTCCAAGATGACCGACACCGTCTCCAAAGCCACCATCGGGTACGAACGCATTCAGGAAATTCTCGAAATCGAAAGCAAGGTCCGCGATCTTCCCGGTGCCCGCCGCGCACCTAAATTCAAGGGGAAAATCGAATTCAATGACGTGAACTTCGGCTACGACGACGAACATCAGGTTCTCAAAAATATCACGCTGAAGATCGAGCCGGGCCAAGTCGCCGCAATCGTCGGCCCGAGCGGCACCGGGAAAAGCACGCTCGTTAATTTGATCGCGCGCTTCTACGATCCGGTGTCGGGAACAGTAAAAATTGACGGCGCCGACGTTCGCAACTACACACTGAAATCCTTACGCGAGCAAATCAGTTTTGTGCTGCAGGAAGCTCTGCTGTTTCATGCGCCGGTTTGGAAAAACATTGCCTACGGGAAGCCGGACGCGCCGCGCACTGACTTAATTCGTGCCGCGAAAATGGCCAATGCTCATGAGTTTATTGAGAAGATGCCCGAGGGCTACGACACCATGATTGGCGAGCGTGGCGTAACGCTCTCCGGCGGCCAACGCCAAAGGATTGCCATCGCGCGCGCAATTCTTCACAACACCCCCATCTTGATTTTGGACGAGCCTACGACCGGCCTGGATGCCGCTTCCGAGCAAGCCATTATGGAAGCGCTGAATCGCCTGATGAAGGGCAAGACCTCCATAATTATTGCCCACCATCTCAGTTCGATTAGCCATTCCGACGTCATCTTCGTCGTAAAGGATTCCGAACTCGTCGAATCGGGAACGCACGAAGAATTACTAGCGGCAGGCAAGGTGTATGCGGAACTCTACAAGCTTCAGGTCACTGACGTTGCACTTGAAAACAGCGCCACCGTCCCCGACAAACAACTTGTTGTTACTGAAGAAAACGCGGCAGTATCCGAACCAAACAAAGTTCCTCCTGTGAAGGAGGACGTTCTCCCACAGAACGGCGTTGTGCCCGAAAGTGAACAGCAAGTTCCCCCCAATAAGTAGAAGCTTATTTCCTATCCGAGAGGTGCAACTTGATTCAACGAACTCGATCTAGGCTAACAATCGCAGTGCTTTCGCTGCTTGTAATTTCTGCAGGGGTGGTCTTTGCGCAGAAGAATGACAAACAAGCTAAGGACAAAAAACCGTCTAGTTTACCAGGAGTAATCTGGCAGGATCCGGGAGACATCGCATCATTGAACTTAATCTATGGCATCGGAGGCGCCGCCGACGCGCCCGACCCAAGCGCCACTTATACCTTCATCGAAGAAGATATGAACGGCACAAGTCCAAAGGTCAAAGTGAAAGATGCTCAGGGTGTCGAGTGGAAGCTCAAAATGGGTGCCGAGCCCCAGGCTGAGACCGCCGCCACCCGCCTCCTCTGGGCGGCTGGCTATTTCGTTGACGAGGACTATTACGCGCCCGAGGTTAAAGTGGCGGGTCTGCCAAAGTTAAAGCGCGGTGAACAGTTTTCCTCTGACGGCGCGCTACACGGCGTGCGTCTGGAGCGCAAAATAAAAGGGCAGAAGAATCTCGCAACCTGGGACTGGTTCGACAATCCCTTCGTGGATACCCGCGAATTCAATGGCCTGCGCGTCATGATGTCGTTGCTGAATAACTGGGATTTGAAAACCATTAACAATTCCGTTTACGAACTTAACGGCGAGCGGCGTTACGTCGTGAGTGATGTCGGCGCCACATTTGGAAAAACGGGCAATCCCCTGACTCGCTCGAAAAGCAACCTTAAGGGTTATGAAGAATCAAAATTTGTCGAAAAGGAGAAAGGCGGCTTCGTAGATTTCACCTTGCACAGCCGCCCGCCTCTCATCGGCGCTTTGAACGCGTCGAACTATGAAACGCGTACGCGCATGGAAAAAGTGACTCAACATATTCCCCACGAGGACGCAAGATGGTTGGGCGAAAGATTGTCACACCTCTCCGACGATCAAATTCGCGATTGCTTCCGTTCCGCTGGATACACAGCCGACGAAGTCGAGGAATACACGCGGGTGATTAAGGATAGAATTGCGGCGTTGAATGTGCTCTAGCTCATTTCAACAAACACTCGCGCCACAGCTTTCACCACGCTGCTGATCGCGGAAAACTTGGAGAAGCCCTAACGTGAAATTAATTATTCAGCCCGAAGACGGCGTATCGCCCCTTCTTGCCGCCATCAGGAGTGCGAAAAAGCGTATTGATATCGCCATTTTTCGCGCCGACCGCAAGGATATTGAAAACGCTTTGAACGCGGCCGCGGCACGAGGAGTCAAAGTTACCGCGCTCATCGCTCACGTCAATCGCGGCGGTGCTGATAATCTCCGTAAGTTGGAGGTGCGCTTCCTCGAATCAGGGGTCATTGTCGCCCGCACTGCCGGCGATTTAGTTCGTTATCACGATAAGTTTCTGCTGATTGATCGCCGCGTTCTTTATGTCCTTTCCTATAATTTCACGCATCTCGATATTGATCACAGCCGCGGATTTGGCATCGTTACTACCAACGCCGCCTGGGCGCGGGAAGGCGGAAGACTTTTCAGTGCGGACTGCACCCGCTCAACGTATAAGGCCGGCATGGATACGTTTGTGGTCAGTCCCGCGAACTCTCGCAAAGTGTTAGGCGCATTCCTGAGGCGCGCAAAAAAGCAATTGCTCATTTACGATCCCAAAATCTCCGACAAGGAAATGCTGCGCATTCTGCAGGATCGTGCGAAGGCGGGAGTCGAGATTCGCATTATCGGAAAAGTTGGCGGCGGCTTCAAGTTTGACTCACAAAAGCTCGCACGGCAGCGTTTGCACACTCGCACTGTTATTCGCGACGGCCGCCAGGCCTTCATCGGGAGTCAAAGTCTTCGTCCCGCTGAATTGGACTCGCGGCGCGAACTCGGCTTGATCATACATGATGCAAAAGCCGTCAAAAAATTAGCGGACACATTTGAAGCCGATTGGGTTCTGCCGGAATCAAAAAAACAGAGGTCTCCGGCGAAAGATAAGAAAGGGCTGTCGGCTATGGATAGGAAGGAGGAGAAGGCGGAAAAGGCCGAGCAAGCCCAGGAGGCTCAAACTGAAAAACAGACAGAGGTCGCCGTCAAAGCTCTCAAGCACGAACTCAATCCTCTCGCGGCCACTGTAAAAAAGGCCGTAAGGAAAGCAGTCGCGAAAGCAGGCGAAGATGTCCTGAAAGATAAAAACGTCAAAGACACCATGAAAAAAGTAGTAAAAAAAGCCGTAAAAGAGGCCGTAAAAGAAGCCGTGCAGGAATCGAACGGCACTTAATTTAGTTCGCGATCGGCGAAATGCATGTTCGCTGCAAGGAATGCGGAATAATGAGGAATAAAATCTACAGCGTTGGCTTGCTGTTTCTTGTGAGCGTCTCGGCAATCGCTTCCGGCTGTGGCAGCAAACCCTCGCCGTCGGTCGAGACCGGGGTTTCCGCTGAGCAGCAACGCGCCGATGCCGCGGGTTTCCAGGAGTTTTCGGATCGCGTGAAGGATTATGTGAAGCTCCATAATTCCCAAGAAGCGGTAATTCCCGCCGTCAAGGCGACAGATTTGCCGGAAATGATTAACGCCCATCAACAGGCGCTCGCTCGCAAAATTCGCGAAGCCCGGCCGAATGCGAAGCCGGGAGATATTTTTACATCCGCGGCGCGCAAGTCCTTTGAAGATGTAATCCAGAGCGCGATGCGGGGCCCCCGCGGCGCAAATGCCGATGCCACAATGAAACAGGGCGCTCCGCTTACCGAAACAAGCCTGATTGTAAATCAGGGATACCCGGATGGGATTCCCTACACCACCGTTCCGCCCACTCTGCTTCAAGTGGTTCCGAAGTTGCCGGACGAAGTCGTTTACCGCGTCGTGGTTCATGATTTGGTACTTCTCGATTTGAAGGCGAATCTGGTGGTTGACTTGATTCCGGGAATAATTCCGCAAATTTGATTGCGGACTAAACATATGCGACGTCTTGGATTTTCAGCTCTGCTCGCCTGCATCGCCGCCAGCGCCGTAATTTGCGCGTTTGGCGCCGATGAATTCAAATTTCCGCTGGCGCCCAATTCCGTCCGCTTTGCGGCAATTGGTGATATGGGCACCGGTGACACTGCTCAGTATGAGACGGCCCGGAAATTCGTGGACTCCCGCAAAGACTTTCCTTACGATTTCGTTGTCATGCTCGGTGACAATATTTACGGCGGCAGCAAATCGCAGGACTTTGAAAAAAAATTCGAAGTCCCTTACAAACCTCTGCTCAATGCAGGCGTAAAGTTTTATGCCTGCCTCGGAAATCATGACAATCCTAACGAGCGTCTTTATAAACCGTTCAACATGGATGGCGCCAGCTACTACACCTACAAGAAGGGAAACGTGCGCTTCTTTGTTTTGGACAGCAACTACATGGACCCCAAACAACTCGCATGGGTCGAATCTCAGCTGAAAAGCGCCGGCAATTCAGACTGGAAAATTTGTTATTTTCATCATCCCTTATATTCCTCGGGGCGTTTTCATGGACCCGCCACCGACTTGCGTCAGGTGCTCGAGCCGCTCTTCATCAAATACGGAGTGAACGTCGTCCTTGCGGGGCACGAACACGTCTATGAACGCGTGCATCCCCAACACGGAATTTATTATTTTACGGAAGGCTCTTCCGGAGAACTGCGTCCCAACAATTTGAATAAAACGGCGATCACGGACAAAGGGTTCGATACCGACCGCACTTTCATGCTCTTCGAAATTGCCGCGGAAGACATGTACTTCCAAACCATTTCCCGCACCGGCCAAACTGTTGACTCCGGTATAATTCATAAGCAGCCGGTAGCTTCGGCTCAGAACATCGCAACGCAGTTACCGGGTCCGCAAATCTCGAATGGAACCCACGCAATGCCGGTCTCGTTCTAGTCGAAGTTTTCCGTCCGCGTCCGAAACTACTTTCCAGTCTTCGACCACAACCAGTGCGCCGCTCCCTCCGAAGGATTGTCCGGGTTCTTCACCACCAACATCAGCACGCTTTGCGCCTGAAAGCACTGCCGATAAATCAACGCGCTAGCGCCACCGTTTTTGAATTCCACGTCCACATGGAAATGCGTAGGCGCATTATCAACCCGCAGAATTCCGTTTCGATATTGCGACGTCACATCCTTAATCGTCCCACCGGAATAGTGCGATCCATTTGCCCCGCCGCCCACCGTATAACTACCGCTGGAATTCTGGTCCACGTCCAATCCAACCGCGGTCACGTTCGTGATCGGCTCCATCGTGCCCGCGCGAACAACTTTGAAATTCACGCTACATGAATTTGTCGAAGGGGAAGTAGCAAGCATGATCGCGTTCACATAATCCTGTGGATTCTTAATCCCCGTATCCAACGCCATCTGCTGTTCCTCGGTTTTCGGCGGCCCCGCAGCCGCCGCCGCGCACGCCGTCGGCAAGACAAACAGGGAAGCGGCGGGCTTTCCAACACTCAACTGTTTCACTTCCACCAAGGTTCCCATCTGCCCCACGTTCGCCTTTATCACCAGGCCGTACTTCGTATCTACCCATGCCTTCGCACTCTGCGCGGGAGTTGCGCCCGCGATTTCATAAACTTTCGTCGCAAATCCGTTTATTGTTTCGGCGCCCGTCATTTTCACTTCTGGTTTGGCCAGATCCTTCGTCATATCTTCCGACGAAGCAAAAGGATCTCCCCAGTCACCGGAAAAAGTGCCGCTGCTGCATCCGGCGGAAGCAGTCTCGACGCTCCACGAAATGTTCGTGTGCGCCTGCAAATCGTAGAGCGTTCGCGTGTGCCCGCCTTGCGCATTTGTGATCTCGACCATGGCCTTCGGTCCATCGCGATAAATCTGCGTTGTCGAACCGGGGCCCGACATAGCATTGGTTTCGCTCACCGAATAAGCCTCCGGCGCCTTCGAGTATTGCGCCAGTATTTGCGGCACCGCGATAATCCCCGCCACAAACAAGATCGCCAGCCTCACCCGCATCCGCAAATATCGAGTCATCATCGCGCTCCCTCTCACCCAGTTGCTCTGATTGAACGCCTCAATCGTGCGGCAATATATAGCCCCTCCCATCCGAATGCAATCCTCCGTTCCGCCTTCTCCTTCTTGGCCTCGATCCGCGGTTAGTTGCAGGGGCGGGTCTGCGACCCGCCTGGCTCCAATCTCCACAATTTGTCATCTTGACATACGAATTACTTAGTACTATAAGAGTGTTGTCCATGAGACCAAAACACACCACCCTCACTCCGCAGGAACTGGAAATCATGAAGCTCGTCTGGCAGCGTGACACCGCCACCGTGCGCGATATTTACGAAGCGCTGCTCGAGCATCGCAAAATCGCCTACACCACTGTTATGACCATGATGAAAATTCTGGAAACCAAGGGCTACCTGAAAAAGCGCCGCCAGGATCGCGCGTTTATCTACCGCCCCACGCGCCCCAAGAATCAAGTCATCGGCGGAATGATCCGCGAATTTATGGATCGCGTTTTCAACGGCTCCGCCGAACCGCTGCTCGTCCATCTGGTAAAAGATCGCCACATTCGCGAAAAAGATCTAAAGGCGATTGCTCGCATGATCGAAGAAATAAAGTGATCGATGCAAAAGGGAATTGAGCGAATTCTGTGGAGTAAAGAAGTCCGGAGACGCCGGCCCGGAAAAGCGCGTGCGCGTAAACGGCCAGGACGCATACGTGCAGATCGGCGGCACTGTAAGTGACGCAAATGGGTTCAATAACAAGCTCGCCGAAATAGCGACGACCTTGCAGGTGCGCAGATTATTTCAAGGCCGTCCGATTCCAGTAAAGTTCGATCCCAAGAGCGCGGACATCCTGGGTTTTGTCCTGATGCCGGGAGACGAGATTAAATGGTAATGGCGTTTGTCCTCGCCGCTACACTAGTGGAATAGTCGCCGTCAATCCCAACAGGAACGATGACCCATACCGCGCCCGCTACTTACAAGTATTTAGTATTGTTTCCCAATACGAAATGTGAGATTTTAGCGCGCATAGAAAGGCCCGGATCTCCATATTGAATCGCAGGAGGCATCCCCATGCGGCGTTTCGCAATTTCCACTTTCTTATCTCTGGCGTTAGGCGCGGGTATCGTCCACGCTCAGTGCGCGGCCACTCGGGCCGATCGCGAATTTACGGAACGCGCTCAATTCCGCTTGGACCCTCCCGCTCCGCCCGCCGCGATGAATGCTAAACGCGCCGCGATATTTGACGAAGGCCTTGCGAAATATCCCGGCGATATTTTCCTGCTACGCAACCGCATGTCATCCGAACCGGATCACGAAGCGGAAATCCGTTGGGCTACCGCGCTGCGTGAAAAGCATCCTGGCGATCCGGCCTACGCGATTCTTTACGCACTCAGTCTGGAAGGGAAGAACACTCCCGAAGCAATCAGAATGCTTGAAGTGATTCAGTCCGCGCATCTTGATTCGGCTCAGGTGTATTTGAGCCTCGCGTCCGTATTCAGTTCTGGAAAATTCAAGGACAAGCCGCGCGCGCAGCAGGAAATAGACGGCTTTCTGAAGATTTGTCCCGCGCCGCTCAGCAACGCCGCGCTATCCTCGATTTCGCAGAGCGGCACCAAAGAACAAATTGCGCAGACAGCCGCCGCCGTCCGCAAACAACTCGAATTAGAAACTGACCCGACGTTGCGCACAGTGTGGCAGGAACTCTGGCCGATGGAATTCAAATCGCATCCGCCCACCGAGCACGACGCCGTAAGAAAGCAAATCGCGCTGGATCTCGCTCGCTTTGAGCAATCGCCCGAGCGCCACAAGCTCGAATGGATGCTCTTCTTGCGCACCGGCTACGGAGATCTGGGTGACACTGCGTCAGTAGAAAAACTCAACGATGAAATGATTAGCGTCTTTCCAGCTTCTCAGGACGCCAAGCGAATCGTCCAGGATCGCTGGCAAAAGGCGCATCCGTACCCGGTCGGCGCGGACGCATCGCAGAAAGAGGCTCACAACCGCGTTACCTTGGCCGTCAGCGACGAATGGATCAAACGCTGGCCCGGCGATTCCATGTTTTTACAGCAAAAATTTTACGCCTTATCTCAGTTGCCAGAGACCACCCCGGAACAAATTCGCAATGCAGCGGATCAATTTCTCCCCGCATATCGCAAGAATCCATACTGGTCCGCTCTGCCGCCGATCGAATTTGGTCTCGCCGATGCATTCTTGAAATATAAAATTCACATCGATCAGGTCCCTGGGCTTGTCAATGATGGTCTAACTGCCGCGCGTAAACGCAATGATCAGATCATGGCCGACGACCGCAACGAAGATCAGATGCGCGACATGCTATCGAACTCCAATTCTTCCGTCGAGCTCGAACGCGCGCGCATCATGCTCGACTACGCTGCGGCCACCAAGCAACCCGAAATAGCGCGAGCGATTGAAACCGATCTCGACGCTATCGATGCGTCAAAACCTTTCGCAAAATCGGCATTGTTACAGCGGCGCGCGCAAGCAGCCGAAGTCGAAGGCCGCAAACTTGACGCCTTGCTTCTTTATCGCGACGCTCTTACCGCCCGCACCGCCCCTCCGCAGCCCGGCGTTCAAGATACGCTGAAAGAAAATGTCGAACGCCTTTGGAAAGAACTCGGCGGCACTTCCGAGGCGTACGCATTGCTGCTCGATAAACCGAAGCCCACCACCGCCACCGAATCGAGCTGGGAACAGCCGAAAAATCCGATTCCATCGTTTTCGGCCACCGATCTCGAAGGCAAAACTTGGAAGCTCACAAGCTTTCAGGGCCAGGCCGTGCTCGTCAACGTCTGGGCCACCTGGTGCGGCCCCTGCAAAATGGAGCATCCTGAATTTCAAAAACTTTATGACAAACTGAAAGACCGCGCCGACGTCGCCGTGATTAGCTTCAATGTGGATGACGACCTCGGCAAAGTCGCGCCGTACATGAAGGAAAACAAGTACACCTTCCCCGTGATTCTCGGGCACGATATCGTTGACGCAGTTGTTCCGTCGCTCGCCATTCCCCGCAATTGGTTTATCACTCCGCACGGCAAACTCGAATGGGAGCAGGTTGGCTTCGGCCCGGATCTCAAATGGCAGGAAATGATAATGGCAAAGCTCAACGAAGTGCTGAAAGAAAATCACTAGTCGCGGCTTGTACGCGCCGCCTCCAGAAGCCAATCCGTCCCAATTATTCCGTGCAAAGCCTCCTTCTTCAGCGCCTGTTTCGTTTGTCCTCGCCGCCCCACTGTGGCAGACTGACTTTTCAAACGAATCTCGTATCACTTTTGGGAGGCGATGTTGGCCACAAATAATCTTTTCCGAATGCGCGTGCTCTGTGTTTCTCTACTCGCGATATGTTTCGCGTGCGGTCTCGCATTTTCAGCCGCGCCTATGCATCGCCAGGATCAGGTAACCCAGCAAACAACCAAGCCTTTTGCGATTGATCTTGACGCTGCCACGCTCAATTCCTATCAGGGCCAATACGCCACCGACGCGAATCCAGATGTCGTTTATTCTTTCTTTTACGAGGACGCTAAATTCTTCGTTGAGTCGGCGCGAAGTCCCAGAACTTATCTCCTTGCGAAATCTAAAACCGGTTTCTTCGTGAAGGGCGCCCGAACGGAGTTCAATTTTGTCACCGATCCCGGCGGCAAAGTCACCGGCGTCACCATCGGCGCCGGAAACAATTCAAGGTTGGCAAAAAGAATCAGCGATCATCCTGTCCCTAATAATTTTCGTCCCTATGCCCGCCAGGAGGTCATGATTCCCATGCGCGACGGCGTAAAACTTTTCGCCGTTGTTCTTCGCCCCACTGACACGAATGCTCCTCTTCCATTTATCCTGGATCGCACTCCCTACGGAGTCAGCGACAACGATGCGAATAACATTAGCCCGCAACTTCCCGAACTCGCCGTCAGCGGCTACATCTTTGTCTTTGAAGATATTCGCGGACGCTACAAATCTGAAGGCAAGTTCACAATGATGCATCCGCTCGCCGATCACAAAGATCCGAAGCAAACCGATGAGAGCACCGACGCGTACGACTCCGTGGCCTGGCTCATTAAAAATATTCCCAATAATAATGGACGCGTCGGCGTCGTCGGCACTTCCTATCCCGGATTTCTCACCGCCGAAGCCGGAATTGACGCGCATCCCGCCGTGAAAGCAATTTCTCCGCAAGCGCCGATGACCGATGTTTGGATGGGCGACGACTTTTTTCACAATGGCGCATTTCGCCAGTCGTATGGCTACGATTACGCGCTCGGAATGGAATCCGGCAAGGAAAATGCATTCGGCAAACTGAACGAGGACGCTTACGATTATTTCCTTCAATCCGGTTCATTCGCAGGCGCAGCGAAAAAATCGGGTTCGCCCATGCTTCCCACCTGGCAGGCATTTCTTAATCACTCCAGTTACGACTCTTTCTGGAAATCTCGCGCCGTTCAGCCTCACGAAACACGCGTTGAAGTTCCCACGCTCGAAGTTGGCGGCTACTGGGATCAGGAAGATATGTGGGGGCCGCAGGCCGAATACGCCGCGCTGAAACCTCATGACACGAAGCACGAAGTTTTTCTCGTGCTCGGCCCGTGGAATCACGGCCAGTGGGCTTCAACAACTCGCCGTCTCGGCGTGCTCGATTGGGGCGTGCCCGTCAGCGATCAATTCCGCGCGCAAATTGAAGCGCCATTCTTCGCGCATTATTTGAAAGACGAAGGCGCTCTGCCGTTGCAGGACACCGCGTCATTCCAAACCGGCTCGAACACCTGGAAACATTATTCGCACTGGCCTCCGACGGAAGGCGTCACCACGCAAAATCTTTATCTCGGCGAATCCAGCGCGCTCAGTTTCACCGCTCCTTCAGGCAGCGAGCAGGATGTTTTCGCCGAATATAAATCCGATCCGGCAAATCCCGTGCCGTATCGCAAGCGTCCCATCGAAGCAACGTACGCGCCCACCGGTTCCCAGTGGTACACCTGGCTCGCGCAGGATCAAAGTTTTCTCGCGGATAGAAAAGACGTAGCCTCATGGACGACGCCCGTTCTCGATCACGACGTCACCGTAACCGGCGACGTAATCGCCGACATTTTCGCTTCCACCACCGGCACTGACTCCGACTGGATCGTAAAGCTAATTGATGTCTATCCAACCACCGCCGGTACAACCGATCCGCAGGCCGCAAGAATGTCTGGCTATGAACTAATGATCGCCGAAGAAATTTTCCGCGGACGCTATCGCAACAGCTTCGAACAGCCCGAAGCGCTAGAACCAAATAAAATAAACGAATTCAAATACAGCCTCCACGCCGCCGATCACGTTTTTCTGAAGGGCCACAAAATGATGGTGCAGGCGCAAAGCTCCTGGTTCCCGCTCTATGACCGCAACCCGCAAACTTTCGTGCCCAATATCATGACGGCCTCGCCCGGCGACTATCAACCAGCCACTCAACGCATCTTCTGGATGCCGAAATATCCATCGCACATCGAGCTACCCGTCGCGCACTGATTCGGCCACATAAACGAATTTGAAGTTGAACTTGTTCTAATAGGAGGGCCCCACACGCCGGTCTAGCGTGTGGGGTTTTTGACTTCGTTTTCTTTGCAAGTGCCAGTAAGGATTAATCTTCGTAACAGGGCACGAGTTCACTCGTGCCAAAGCGATCAAAGAACGCGCGGGGGGCTTTCGCGCCTTGTGCGTCCCGACGCTTTTTGTCGGGAAGCCCCTGTCACTTCACCACCGCCGTGTCCACCCCGGTCTTATGAATCGTCAGCGAGTGCAGCAAAATATCCGTCGGCTTCAGCGCCTGCAACTCAATCGCCACCATCCGCCCCTGCGTCACTTCGCGCCAACGGTAAACGTCCGGATCGCTTTCAATTTTCTCCGTGCCCTTGAGCGGACGCAAAAACTCCTCCGCATCCTTCAACGTCGCAACTTCCATCGTACCCGGACGCGCCAGCGCCTCCACCACATAACTACGCAGCAATTTCGTCCAGTAGCGCTCGAACAATTGCGGCGAAGCGAAAATATCGCTCCACGCCACCTCTCCGCCATAAGCAATCACCACTCCCACGACGTGCTCGCCCTTCAACTCGCTCGTCGCCCGCGCAAATCGCCGCTGAATTTCATCCACAAATGGATCCAGTGAATGGTTCACCGTGGCGTTGTTGTACATCTTCTGATATGCCCCCGTCGGCGCTTCGATTCGCGCTGTTACTCCGAGAGATTCTGCGGTGATGTGCGGCGCGGGAGCTGCCGCCTTCGCCGCCGATCCGTTGCTTGAGCCGCCGCCCGATCCCGCCGCATTCGTAGGCGCGCCGGCGACGTAGAACCCATCATTGCTCGTCATTGTTTGGGCTCCTGCCGACACAGTTGCGTTGCTTCCATTCCGCACCGCGCTCCAAACTTCACCCTGCGCCTGATCCACTGCCGCTTTTTCCCGCACGCTCGGATGCACCATCGTATTCGCCGCGGAAAAATTGGCGCCGTTCGACCACCTTCCGTGCTCCACGCAAAAAACATCCAGCGGCAGCGGCTCCGCGCCCACCGGCACAATGCGGTCTTTCCCGATGATGCGATCCTGTTTTCCGCCGCTCACCATTTCTCCGGCGAGCAGAATCACCGGCTTCGTTCCGTGATTTGTCAGCACCAGCTCGTTCACCGAAGCGCTGCTGTATTGCTGAACCGGCTCGCGATCTGGCCGGCCGTTACGCGTGCGCCGAATTGTCGTCGCGCCGCGCTCGCTCACTGTAACCGCGCCCGAAGCCAGCGCCTCATCCAGCGTCACAAATTCTTCCGTCGACCGCGTGTTGCGAGCCACCACAGGAAATACAGACATATTTTCGTAAGTAACCGGCTCCAAAATCCGCCAACCACCCGCGTGACCACCGCCTTGCATCCCCGGCCCGTCCTTCAACCCGGATCGATCCATCTGTTGCCCGCCCACCGCAAACGCAATACCCAGCACCGCCAACGTCATAACGCCCAACAATCGCCACACCGAATTTATTGATCGATTCATTTCCCCCTCCCAAACTGCATGGCCACTCCCTATACATCCGAGATGCAACATGGGTTCACTAAAGTTGCTTTTGGGGAATGTAATGCGACGATGAACGACGTTCAAGAAGATGGCCGCGCTTAGGACAGATGCAGACGGCGGCTCACCCGAGGACGAGCTCCAAGTTCTAACACTGGCATCCGAGTGTATTCACGTCATCGATAGTCGAGGCTTAGCCACCTCGCAGTGTTGGTCACCCGACGGAAATCAGATCGTATATTCAAGCTACGATAGTGTACGAGTCTTTGATCTCAAGACCGGCAAGATCCGCATTCTTGCAAAGGGTTCCGACGCTACATGGTCATCAGACGGAAACTGGGTTGCATTTCGTGATGATGACGTGTATTACGCGATTCGCTCTTCGGGCGACGATGGAAAGCATTGTTCAGCAAAAAGCACGCCCTCTCGCCGTTATGGTGGTCACTCGATTCGAAAATCGGAGCATACATAAGTCGCGATGCGCTCTTTGAAGGTCCATTTGTCCTTGATTCAGAAATGGTGCGACTTCGAGTTAGACGTCTCACCGACAGTTCCGAAGATTGGATCGCTGATTTTTCTGAAATATATCTGCCTAACTTCCAGTGCATAATTGGTGCTAAATCCGGCACTCACTAGCGAGAACCATGTGAGCCGGTTATGGAGAACGCGCAGCAGAGTGATCGGATCCTGATGTTAGAAGCTGGAAACAATCGGCCCGGTGCCAGGTGCCCCACACGCTGGTTTCGAGCGTGAGGTCAGTGGCCTTGATTCTGGCTCGCCTTCAATAAACCAAAGCCTCTAAAAATGCTCCCTCTCATCCCTCTCCGACCTCGGTACTCTCTCCACGTCCGCTGAAATCCGCGCCCACGCAGTCGTCTTCCAATTATCCTTCTGAACTTTTTCCGAAATCCAAGGAGCCACCGACATCAACAATCGCGCCGAAAGAGAAGCAATATACGGCTCATACATTTGCCGCAACTCCATTAGATTCTGAGCGCAGCCATCCGCCGAATGAGGAATTCCCGCGGCCTCCAACAGCGCAATCATTTTGTACAGTCCACCATCCGGCAAACGCTCTTGAATGTTTTGAAGCGGAGGGCAATTCAGCACCTGCGACAAATCCACAATCGCGTGACGCGAAATCGCGAAAGTCATCTTCGCCTGCCATCGCAGTGCGCCCGTTCCATAAGCCAGCAGCAGCGCGGACACATCCAGAATTGTCGTCAGCGCCGCCAGCCACGATTCATTGTTGTGCTGCGAACGGAAATAGCAGAGCACCGGATAAGAAAGATGGCTTTCCATCAACTCCGCCGACCACACTTCCCAATCCTTTAAGTATTCTTCCAGCGCTTCCACGCTCTGCGGCTGCGTGTGCCGCTTCAATAATTCCGAAGCCGTCGGAGGAGATCCCGCGCGCGCGTCCAGCAAAGAAATATTCACTTCGCGCCGGGAAAACGCGCCATACAAAACCGGCAAATAGCTGATCGCCAAACCAAGAAATCCAAATCCCAGCCCGGCTTCAAACACCATGATCACGCGCGCCACGGTGGTACGCGGAACCACATCGCCTAGACCCAAAGTAAAAAACGTAGTGCCGCTCATATACAAATCAGTCCAGAATCCGTTGTGTGCCGCGGGCCCGCTAGGCATTCCGGAAATATCAATCCCGGACCCACTGGCCATATGCAAAATCGCAAACGCAAAAATCAATCCCACAGCCCACATCGCAAATAGAACCAGCAACGAAAGCGGCCCATAAAAACTTAAAAAAGTTTCACGCCGATTCGTGGCCCGCATCCGCCGCGCAATCCATGACCATGGCCGCCACGTCGAGCGATAAAACATTCGCGCCAATCGAAATCGACGCGTAATGCGCCGAGGCAAAATAATTGTCTCAAACACATCCCACAAAATAACCAGCACCAGAAAAATCCCGATCGTGGCTAATACGACACGCATTTATTTCTCCCCTTCAATTCTCGAATCAGCAATCATTCGCATATGTCCGATCCCGGAACTCGTCGGGACGCTGCTTGCTGCGCCCTCAGCCGAAATCCACATTTCACGCGGACCAAATATCATCGCCGCTGCGCAAAAAAATCCTGCATCACCGCCGCACATTCTTGCGCCAGTACTCCCGAAATAACTTCGACACGATAATTTACCGCGGGATGATCCAAAATCTGAAAACAAGTGCGCACCGCGCCTCCTTTTTGTTCCGCGCATCCGTAAACTAATCGCGCGACGCGCGCTTGAATCATCGCGCCGGCGCACATCGCGCACGGTTCCACGGTTACGTACAGTGAAGTTCCATTCAGACGATGATTTCCGATCGTTTGAGCAGCCTCCCGTATCGCAACCATTTCCGCGTGCGCTGTCGGATCATTGTCAGTGAGTGTGCAATTGTGCGCGCGCGAAATAATTATTCCTTCGTGCACAAGCACCGCGCCGATGGGAACTTCGCCGCGCTCCGCCGCTGTGCGAGCTTCGTCAAGAGCGGCGCGCATGAATTCCAAATCAGATTCAGCCATGCCGCGAGCATAACAGGACGCACTCTTCCGATGAAAGGAGAGTACTGAAGAAAGCAGAGCGAGCCAGAAAGCAGAGCAGGATGAAATTATTAGTGGAAGTTTGGCTCTGCAGAGCCGATCAGGAGTTCTACGACGACAATGTCGCGGCGCTCCTCGAAAGAGGGATCGTGTCCGACGTGCCGCCCAACTTCGCGCCAACCGGAAACCTGACAGAGACGCAAGCTGTCTCCATTTTCCGCGAGGACGCGGCCAATCAATTTTCGATAATTCAATTTCGCCGCTTCCGCTTGAATCGCCTGCATCAGTTGACGGCCGACTCCATAATTTCTAAACGATCGCCGCACACAAAGAAAAACTTCCGCGATGTCCGCGAGCTGCGGACGCACGTCATATGGCGCAAGAGAAATCCAGCCGAGAACCCATCCGCGCAATTCCGCAACCAAAATCGGATGACGTTCATCCGTCAGCGCTTCTAAAAGCAAAACCTTTTGTTCATCAACGCTGCGCGCGTGTTCTTCAAACGCGACCAGATGATCCTGCACTCCTTCATTGAATATTTCGCGCATCACCGCTGCGTCATCTTCGCGCGCATGACGCACGGTGAGTTGTGGCCGGCTTTCCGGAGTGGTGGAAGCCATGCGCAAATTCTACCACTACGCTGGCGCGCTTGACATTCTTGCGCCGCCGAAAGAAACTAACGCTCTATGAATGAACTGCTGCGCCGCGTATTCATGGTGGATTTTCTGAAGGGAATGTGGCTGACGTTTAGCTATCAAAATCCCAAGAAAATTTACACCGAACAATATCCACTGGAACGTCCGATGGTGGCCGAAAGATTTCGCGGCGCGCCGCGGCTAAACATCAATCCAGAAACCGGCGAAACGCTTTGCATTTCCTGCAACCTTTGCGCGCTGGCGTGTCCGGAAAATTTAATTGTTGTGGGTTGGCAGCGCGACGATGCGACACGCAGAAAAGTTTTAACAACATTTACTTACGACACTTCGCGTTGTATGTTTTGCGGACTCTGCGAAGATGCATGTCCGACAGATTGTTTGGAACTGACGCAGGATTTTGAGATGGCCTATTACAGCCGCGAAGGTGCGATCTGGGATCGTCACCGGCTGGAAGTTGGACCTACCCCTACGCGATACGTCCGCTAACCTGTTGATATAAATACACTTATGTAGCGACAATGGGAAAGGCCTTGACATATTCCGGTTAAATATAGTATTGAGTAGGACGTCCTACTCAATTAACGAAATCGCGAAAAATGAATAAAACTAAGAAATCGAAAAAGACCGAAAGTCAGGTGAACGCGGAAATTGTCGCGGAGAAACCGGCGGAGAAAACGGCCGAAAAAATTAATGAAAATGCGTCGGGCATGAAGGCACGGAGGAGTTCGAATACGTCACGAGACGCGCTTTTGACGGCGGCGATGCAGTTGTTTTGGGAGAGAGGATACGCGGAGACTGGGATGAATGACGTAGTGGCGTTGTCTGGTGTAAGCGCGGGAAGCATGTACCACTTTTTTAAGACGAAAGAGGATTTGATACTCGGCGTGCTGGACCGGCTGGCGGAAATTATGTATCCGGCGCTGCTGGCTCCTATTTGGGAGAAGGAGAGCGATCCGATCGAAAGGATATTCGGATTGTTGGGGCGGTATCGAGAAGCAATCGTGGCGTCGAAATTCAGTTATGGATGTCCGGTGGGACGTCTGGCGGTGGAGATTTCTTCTGAGATGGTGGAAGTGCACGCGAAGATCGCGATGAATTTCGAGGGATGGTCGAGCGCGGTGCGGAAATGTCTGGAGGCAGCGGGTAGCCGTTTGCCGAAGGGAATGGATTTGAGAATGCTTTCGCGATTTGTACTGACGGTGATGGAGGGCGGAGTGATGCAGTCACGGTCGTATCGGAGTACCGAGCCGTTTGATCAGGCGGTGGCTCAATTGCGGGATTATTTCGATCGGCTGCAAGAGCAGGGGAAGGCGGAGGCCTCGTCGTGGGACATGCCAAAGAAAAAGAAACGAGGGCTGTTTCCCCGGGAGGCAGGAGGCAAGGAAGCAAGGAGGCAGATCTAGCGAGAAGCGAAAAACAAAGAACAAGGCGCAGACGCGAGCAAGGACAAAAGCAACGGTAAAAGAGTCGGAACAAGGGCTCGCGCTGGGAAGCGCGCTCGAAGGAAGTCGGCTGCCGCGATTTATTTAATGGCGCGGTTGAAACCGCGATCCACAAAGCTGATTCGTCTGGAAAAGGAGGAATGGAAATGGGAGAGAACAGTCCGAAGATTTTGGCGGTTGTTGTCGCGGCGATTATTTATTGGTTGCTGGGCGCGCCGTGGTTTTCGATGATGCAGGCGCCGTGGCTGGTGGGAATTGGGAAGACGGCGGAGGGAATTCGTGCATCGGGAATGCCGAAATGGTTGCCGCATGTGGTGACGCTGATTTCAAATTTTGCGATGGCTTATGTTTTGGGGTGGTTGATATTGGCGACCGGGCCGCAGACGGTGATACGTGGAGTTCAGGTGGGGGCGATTTTGTGGGTATTAATTGGGGCGGCGTTTGCGACGGAGTATGTGTTTGAGGGTCGGTCGTTGCAGATTTATGCGATTAATGCCGGGTATCCGTTGGTGGGGATGATTTTGATGGGGGCGGTTCTGGGGGCGTGGAAGAAATAGCGGTGGCAACTTCTGACTGGAGGGGGATCAAATGAAGCGAGTGATGATGGCTGTGGTTCTGATGGCGGTCATGGCGGCCGGTGCGCTGGTGGAGGTGAAGCGGTGTGGCGCGGCGACCTCGGCGTCCCCCGTGCAGGCAACGATAGCGAATGTCGGATGGCTCGCGGGTCGCTGGACGGGAATGGCAGGGAGTGATTCGACGGACGAGATTTGCACCGCGCCAGCGCGCGGAGTGATGACCTGTATGTTTCGTTCGATGGATCCGGAAAAGATTACGGGATTGGAATTTATTACGCTGCGAGAAACAGCTTCCGGAGTTGAAGAGCGGGTTAGATTCTTTTCGCCCGATTTGACGGAGGGGCAAGGTGATAATGGCATCACGTTGCGGTTGGCAAGTGTTACGGGTTCGCAGATCGTGTTCGATAACGCGAAGGAAAGCGGAGTCGTGAAGCACGAGACGATCTCTCGCCACGGCGAAGATAGTTTTACCGTGCACATCGAGGTGGTGGATGCGTCGGGGAAGAGCAGTTTTATTGATGCGCAGTGGAAGCGCGCGAAGTGAGGCGCTATCCTGAGAAGCACCGTTTCGGTGACGAGGCAGCGAGGCAGGGAAGCATGGAGGCAAGGAAGGGCGAAAAGCGGGTGCGATTCAACGCAGAGACGCTGAGGGCGCGGAGAGAAGAGAGACGAGAAAGGCGCGACGAACATCGATCACCGGGAGAGTTATTGCATCAAGTTGTTGATGTTCGGAGCACCGACAGGAGTGTCGGTACTACTGGAGATGAAATGAAGCGTGCGATTGTGGGATTGGTGATGATGGCGATGGGAGCGGGATTAATAGGGCAGGCGCGGGGGGAAGTGAAGTCGGCGTCGGCGAGGAAATTCCGGATTGAGCAGGAGTTGATGCTGGCCGCTTCGCCGAATGAAGTTTACGATGCGGTCACGGGAGATATTTCGAGATGGTGGGATCATTCGTTCAGCGGACATCCGAAGAAGCTTTATATTGAGGCGCGGCCGGGAGGCGGATTTTACGAAATCTTTGATGATGCGGGGAATGGGGCTTTGCACGCGACCGTGATTTATGCGGATCGCGGAAAGAAATTGCGATATGCGGGGCCGCTCGGGTTTTCGGGCCGAGCGATCGATATGGTGACGACGTACGATTTGACGGCGGACGGGACGGGGACGCGATTTCATGTGACGGTGGCGGCGGTTGGGGAAGTGGATGAGCAACTGGCGGCGGCTGTGGATGGCGTGTGGCATCATTTTTTGGATGAGAGATGGAAGGTATACATTGCGTCGGGTGAATACAAGAACCATGCGGCGGGTGGCGGCGGGGGTTCGGAGACGATGCAGCATGATGCGAATCCGCTGATGCGGGGCAAAGTGAAGGCGGAGAAAACGATTCGGCTGGAGAAAATGGTGAACGCTTCTCCGGATGAATTGTTTCAGTTGTGGACTACGGATGTGGGAGTGCGCGCGTTTTTTGCTCCGGCGGCGAGGATTGACCCGAAAGTGGGCGGGGCGTACACGATCATTTTTAATCCGGCGGCAGATCCGAATGGAGATTCGTTTGGAACAAATGGCGCGCGCATATTGGAATTTCAGCGGCCCGGAAAACTTTCGTTTGAGTGGATTACGTTCACGGATGTGGCGAAGCCCGTGGCGGGCGGGCCTCCGGCAATTGCGGCGTCGGTGAGAAATGCGCGGCCGATTCCGACGTGGGTGGAAATTGAATTTGCGGCGGTGCCGGGCGACACGATGAAGACGGATGTGAAATTGGCGCATTATGGATTTAAGTCAGGCGCGGAGTGGGACGCGGCGTTTAATTATTCTAAGGGCGTGTGGGCTGGAGTGCTGGACAAGTTGGCGAAGTGGGCGGAGTTGCCGCGGGTGGCGCAAGATAATTCTGCGATGAAGGGCACGACGAGGGATTTGGCTCCGGATTCCGCGGACGGGATGATGACGGGTGGTGCGGTGCATACAACGATTGCGGATGTCGCGTTTTTCAGTGGGCGATGGACGGGAACGGCGGCGCCGGCGCGCGGAGAAATGAGTTGCATGTACCGGGCGATGAGCGCGGAGAAGGTTGGCGGGTTGGACGCCGGAATTCTTGTCTCGACATTAGAGGCGGTTGGGATGTATAAGCGCGGCAGGAGTTCAGAACTAATCGGAGGAAACTGATGCGAACGAAAGTCGTTTTGTGTTTGGCCGCGGTGCTGATGCTGGTTGGAGTTGCGGTGACGTCATCGGTGGCGCGGGCCGCCGATGATCCGATCAGCGGAACGTGGAAAGTAAATCTTGCGAAGTCGAAATATGATCCTGGACCTGCGCCGAAGAGTCTGACGGCAACAATCACGGTGGAAAATGATACCGAAAACTTTATGTCGGAGGGTGTGGATGCCGCTGGGAGTGCGACGCACTCGATGTTCACCGCGAAGATCGGCGGGCCGGATGCGCCCGTCACCGGAATTCCGTATGCGGATACGGTTTCGGTGAAGCGAGTTACGCCGACTCATGTCGTTGTGACGATGAAGAAGGGCGGAAAGGTGACGATGACCGTGCACGTGGTTGTCGCGGCGGACGGAAAAAGCCGTCGGGTGACGTATTCAGGAACAAATCAGGACGGCAAGGCGGTGCATGACGTTGTGGTGTATGACAGAGTGATGTAGTTGTTACGGAGAATTGCGGAAATCCTCAGGGCCCCGGCTGAACGGCGCCGGGCGCCCTGAGCTACAGACACCCTTTCGTCCTCGTGCAGACCAATTTATGCTCCCATCGTTAGAACGACCCGGAAGCGGGCTTTGCCGCTTAACATGCGCTCGTAGGCTTCGTTGACGCGTTCGAGCGGAAAGGATTCGTTCGTGGAGCGGACGCCGCTGAGGACGCTGAATGCGAGAGTGTCTTGCGAATCGATGGAGGTGCCGGAGTACCAGCCTTTGACGGATTGGCGAGCGCTGAGAAGTTGGAGTGAAGGGATTTCGAGCGTGGGAACCGCGCCGATAATCATGAACGTGCCGTTTACGGAGAGGCCGCCGAGGGCGGCTTTCATCGCGTCGCCATTGGTGACGGTGGCGAGAATTATTTTGGCGCCGCCTAGTTTTTGAAGTTCTGCTGCCGGATTCTGGGTTTGACTGTCGATGTAATGCGATGCACCAAGTTTCCTGGCGAGCGGATCTTTGTCTTTGCCGCGGGCGATGGCAATTGTTTTGAAGCCGGATTTCGCGGCGAATTGGACGGCGAGATGGCCAAGCCCACCGAGGCCGAGGACGGCGACAATTTCGCCGGGGCACACGCCGCTGTTGCGAAGGCAGTTGAAGGTGGTGACGCCGGCGCACATGAGTGGGGCGGCTTCTTCGGCGGACAATTCTTCGGGGACGAGCGCAAGGGCTGATGCGTCGGCGATCATATATTCGGCGTAGCCGCCGTCGCGCGTGATGCCGGTGATGTCGAAGCGCGTTTGGCAATTGAAAAAATTGCCGCGGCGGCACGAATCGCAGTAGCCGCAGTATCCGCCGTGCCAGCCGACTCCAACGCGCTGGCCGACTTTCCATCCGGTGACGTTCGGGCCGATGGCGTGGATTACGCCGACGACTTCGTGACCGGGAACGCGCGGGTATTGAATCCCGGGCATGCCGGCCTCTTTGACTATGGAGTCGCTGTGACAGATTCCGCAGGCTTGGACTTTGATGCGGACGCTTTCCGAGGCGGGTTCTGGGATATCGCGTTCTACAATTTCAAATGGTCCGTTGGGGCGAGAGATTTGGATTGCGCGCATCTTTGCCGGGGACTGCGACATGAGAACCTCCGTGAATTTCTATGACTGTATAGATGTACGGAAGTGGCCTGCGGTCACATGATTTCGGATGGAGATGATCGATGGCGGTCTGGCGAATCCACTTTCGACTCTTTTTATTTGAGTGTAGCGTACTGGCGGGAGAGTACATGGCAAATTATCCAGAAAAGATCTCGGCGGGAAATTTGGAGTTGAATATTCATGCGGATGGCGGTGCAGTGATTGTGAAATGCGCGGGCAGACTTACGGCGGAAAATGCGGCAGCGCTGCAGAGTCAGGTGAAGAGCATGATTCCACAGGGAAAGCGGATCGTGCTGGATTTGACTGATTTGGTTGGGATGGATAGTTCCGGATTGGGGACGATAGTGGGGCTTTATGTTTCGGCGCGGAAGGCGAAGTGCGAATTGCGGTTGGTGAATTTGAGTAAGAAAGTGAGGGAGTTGCTGGGGTTGTCGAATTTGTTGGGGATATTTGAGGATTGTGGGAAGTATGGGGTGGGGAGGATGTGAGAGCAGCGGGAGGCAAGCAAGCAGGGAGGCAGGGAGAAAGAAAAAAGAGCCGGAGAAGTGCGGGGAGTTTTCTCCGCAGAGGCGCGGAGAGCGCGGAGAAAAGCGGGGGTTGTTAGAGAAGATAGTGGAGAGTGAGTTTGAGCCGGGTGTTGGCGCGTTTGGCGGCGGTGTAGTATTTGGCGCCGAGAAACCTCAGCGCTACGAATCGCCCTGAGCTACACGAACCGAGTTTGCGCGAGGGACGATTATGTGGAGAAGAAGCTTTGCGGGCGTGGTGATTGCAATGATGTGCGGGGTGTTGATGGCGCGCGTGGCTGCGCCGCGCAGTACTGGGTACGCTGGGGCGGCTGCGGCGTCGGATGTGAAAATTGTGATGGATCGGAATTCGGGAGCGGAGGCTTCGCGGGCGTTTAAATTTGCGGAGGTGCCTTCTCCTGTGAAGGATGATGCGGCGGCGAAGGCGTCGCTGATGATCGTGGATGGAGAGATCGATGGAAATAGCGCGGCGCTGAGCGCGTTGACGGATGGAATGCTGCCATCCGAAGAGGACGAACCGGACGCAAATTTCTTTTTCGAGCAGGGAACATGGGGCGGGCGTTTCCGGATGGATTTTGCGGGCGCGATTGAAATTGCGCAGGTGAATACCTATTCGTGGCATCCGAACACACGCGGGCCGCAGGTATATAAGGTGTATGGAAGCGACGGAAGCGGCGCGAATTTTGACGGTGCGCCTAAATCGGATGTTGATCCCGTGAATTGCGGATGGAAGCTGATCGCCAGTGTGGATACTCGAACTCAGTTTGGCGAAAACGGCGGGCAGTATGGAGTGAGTTTGAGCGGGGCCGGCGGGAGTTTAGGGAAATACCGATATTTGTTGTTTTCGATTTTTCAAACGGAAGTGGATGACGAATTTGGGAACACGTTTTACAGCGAGATTGATGTGATTAAGAAATGAGGCAGGGAAACAAGGAGGCAAGGAAGCAGGGAGAAAAGCAAAGGATTAACGCAGAGGCGCGGAGTCCCGAAGTATCGGGAGCAGAGAAAGACGCGGAGAAGAAAGACGAAGAAAACCTGCGTCAGCTGGCCGTCGTGAGCCTGGCGTTTGGCGGAAGCGCCGGGTAACAATGCGGCGAAGGACGGGAATGAGATTCGGCGCGCTGCGAGTTTAGGCCGAGGCGGCGTGGACGATTGTGAAATTGGAGGCTTCGTAGCCTTCGTCTTCGGCAATTTTTTTGGCGGCTGCACGAAGAGTGGGCTCGGGTGTCTCGCGAGGAAGGTCGAGATGGCGACGGACGACTTCTTCGCCGGCTTCAATGCGCACGAGCCAAGTGGACTTTTGTGAATCCCAGGAGAGTTCGACTCGATCGGCTTGCATGAGGGCCTCCTTGTGAAGTGCGGACGTTATTTATGATGCGCGGGACGTGCGTTCGGGTGCGGAACAAAGGAGCCCGGGAAGCAGGCGGCAGGGAAAAGAGTGGCGGGGTGGGAGCTAACGCGGAAACCTGAATGAAGTGAGCAATGATAGTTCGGAGGCAGGAGGGCCATAGACCTTCCCGTACGACGGGATAGGTCGGAGATTCAGCGGGAGCTAACTACTGGAGAATTTTGGTTAGGTTAATTTTCTTTTCGCGGCGATCGAGCAGAATTTTGTCTACGACAGCGACCGCTGTAATCCATACCGCGCCGGCTAAATAGCCTGCGATCACGTCGCTGGGATAGTGGACTCCCAGATAGATGCGCGAAAGTCCGATCATTCCTACCAGCAGAGATGCGGCCAGCCAGATAAAGAATTTCGGTTTGCGTCCGCGCATGCGGTCGGATAAAACGGCTGCCAGAATTCCGTAGAAACAGAGAGAGGCCAGGGCGTGACCGCTTGGGAAACTGTAGGAGCTTGGCGACGTGCCGTAAAAGGCAATTGGGCGCATACGATGGAAAGCAAGTTTCAAAACTGAATCGAGCGTGCTTGCGCCGGCCATGGCGATGGCCAGAAACGCGGCGATTCTGGGGCGATGGAAATAAAAACATGCGCACGCCACGAGCGCGCCGAAGCCGACTATCCATCCTACGGAACCGAGAAATGAAAACGCCTGCATGACGCTGGTAAGTAGCGGCGTGGCGTGATTATGCACCGCCGTGCGGATGGCGGCGTCGAACTGCTTCGTATCACCTTCCACCACTTCTTCAGCGAGCCAGCCGAAAAATACCAGTGCGCCCGCGGCGATCGCGAGAGTGGCGAGCAGAAAAATACCGACTGTGAGCTTATCGGGTTTGGTTTTGCGATCGGCCATATGAGTTGTGAGCGGCGGAGGTGTGAGTGTGCTTTAGAGATCCTTGACGGTGACGCACCAGAAAATCCAAAGGGCGGTGCAAATGCCATGGCGGGATTTTACATGAAAGACGGAGGCAGGTAAGCAAGGAGGCAGGGAAGAGCGCGTGCTGGAGCAGGAGCTATTCACCGCCGAGACGCAGAGGGCGCGGAGGCAGAACGGGGAAGAGCGGAGGCAAAGAAGCGGGAAAGGCGGAGGTGGCGCGAAGGTTACTCGAATTGCTTGCGGAAGTTTGCTAGTTGCTGTTTCAGGTCGGCGATTTCTTGTTGGAGGATGGAAACTTTTTGTTCGAGATTTGCGATGCGCTCGATGAAGGCAGGAGCCGCAGCGGGGGAGTTAGCGGAGGACGGGAACGCGATAACGGATTTTGTGGTCGACGATGGGGAAGAAGTAGCTGAAGTTGGCGGAGCGGAGTTTGCCGGGTCGGCATTGTGCGTTAAAGCCGGCGCGGGAGCACGTTCGGTTGTTGTAGCAGCGTCACCGGAGAGAAGATGGGTATAGCGGGCTTCTTTTGTGCCGGGTTGGCGAGGGAGAAGTTCGGCTAGCGGCGGGTCGCGCTCGATTAGGTGGCGGAGAGTGGAAAGGACCGCGTCGAGATCGTCGAAGTGGTGCATGCGCTCGGCGCGGCTGCGGAGCTCGCCGGGAGTTTGCGGGCCGCGCAATAATAATTCGCAGAGGATGGCGGTTTCCAGGCGATTGAAGTTGAAGGCGTCGGCCAGGCGATGCTCGTATTTCTTGACGCGGCTCTCCATGTTATCCGCTTTTCCGGCCAGGCCTTTTTGCTCTAGCGTACGGAGACTTTGAAGGACGGCGTCATCGTCGAGATGCATTTCCGGGTGGCGATTTGATTTTTGGTTGCAGGCGTTGACTAGCGCGTTGAGGGAAAGCGGATAATATTCGGGCGTGGTGATTTCTTTTTCGATCAGGGCGCCCAGGATGCGGGCTTCGATTTCGGTTAGAGAGTAGGGCACGTTGTGATGATACATGGAGGAAATGGAGAGGCGAAGAGGCAGGGAGGCAGGGAAATGCGAAGAGCTCTCAACGCAGAGGCGCTGAGGGCACAGAGAAAGTCGGAGAAGGACGGAGGAGGATGGAACATTATTGACATTCGTGGCGTAGCTACCTATAGCTATCTATTGGAGAGGTTGGTTTAGGGCAGAGAAGTAGGTGGCTTGCGCCACGCAGGCCTAAACTGAAAGGTCTGCGTCAGCCATTCGCACGGATGGGGCGAAGAGAGGAAACTTAATGGCTTGGTGGGAGCGGGTGCGCAGGTTGTGGCGGCGGGAGGAGTTGGGGCAGGAGTTGGATGATGAATTGCGCGCGCACGTGGAGATGCGGGTGGCGGATAGTTTGGCGGCGGGGATGTCTGAGGCAGATGCGCGGTATGACGCGTTGAAGCGATTTGGAAATGTGACGTTGATGAAGGAAAGGACGCGCGAGATGGACATCGTGGGATGGATAGAGACGGCGGCACAGGATTTGAAATTCGCAGCGCGGATGCTGCGGAAGAGTCCTGGATTTGCGGCGATTGCAGTGATGACGCTTGCCTTGGGAATCGGCGCGAACACGGCGATGTTCACGGTGGTAGAAAGCGTGATGGTGCGGTCGTTCCCTTATGGGCATGCAGCGCGAATGGTCTATATCGGAGCGGGAGACCCGCAGAGTATTGGAAATACTTCGTATTTGAATTACCTGAACGTGCGGGATCAAACGAAGTTGATGGACGAAGTGGCCTGTTACATCGAGGACGTCGGCGTGGTGCAGGGGAAGAACGGGTCCGTGAGCGTGTCGCTGTCACGGGTGACGCCGAACGTATTCAAGATTCTTGGCGTGCAGCCGGTGATGGGCCGAACTTTCTCAGAAGAGGAAGGTCACATTGGCGGTCCGCAGGCGGTGCTGCTTACGGAGGGTATGTGGAAGGACAATTTTGGGGCCGATCCGCAAATCATCGGCAGAACAGTGCGGATAAATAATCAAGAGCGAATCGTTGTGGGAGTGATGCCGGCAGCATTTCGATTTCCTGATAGCGGCGGAGCGGACATCGTGAAGGGCGTTTGGATTCCGATGCAGCCGACCAAGGAAATGGAAACTGAACGCGGATTCGATCTGTTCCAGATAGTAGGCGAAGTGAAACCTGGCGTGACAATTGCACAGTCGCAGGCAGAACTTAGCGTGATTGTTAAGGAGATTCAGCGGGTGGATCCAAAGCATACGGAGGAATTGAAATTATTTGTGCAGTCGTATCAAAGGGTATTGACGGGGCCGCTGAACTCCGTATTTTTGGCGCTGGTTGTTGCGTTGGGGTTGGTGCTGCTGATTACTTGCGCGAATGTGACGAATCTTTTAATCGCGCGATGCGCTGGAAGGCAGCAGGAATTTGCGGTGCGCGCGGCGCTAGGCGCGGGACGAATGCGCTTGATGCGGCAACTGATTATTGAGGGCGGATTATTGAGCGCGCTGGGATGCGCGGTGGGATTTGCGATGGCGTGCGTTGCAGTGATGTTGGTGCACAAAATGCCGCCGGATACGATTCCGCGCGCGGAAGAAATTGCCGTGCGGTGGACCGTGGTGCTGGCGCTGGCGGCGATTGCCACGGCGACGACGATTATTTCGTCCGTGCTGCCGGCACTGATGGTTGGACGAACGGATCCGCAGCGCGCGTTGCAGGGCGCGTCGCGCTCAACGGGAACGCGATCTGCGAAAGGAAGATTGAGCAACGGATTGGTCGCAGGCGAAGTGGCGCTTTCCGTGGTGCTGCTGGTGGCGGCGGGATTATTGTTCCGGACGTTGTTGAATCTGGAACATGCGCAGCTGGGATTTCAAACTGTGAATGTGACGGCGTTTACGGCGATGCCGGCTGATGCGGCGGGATTCGGAAATCTTGCGGTATCGGCGGAAGAAAAGCAGGCGGCGCCTTCGGTGGGGTCAGTAATTTATAGGCCGGCGCTGGAGCGGGTTCGCGCGGTACCGGGAGTGGAAGAAGCGGCGCTGATGTCGGCTCTGCCGCTTTCGGGAGTGAATCTTGGAGGAAACTTTGAAGTTGTCGGGCGGCCAAAAGATCCGGCGAATAAGCTGAACGCGCGATTTGTCGCCGTCAGCGGGAGATACGAGCGCGTAATGGATACTCCCGTGGTTCGCGGACGAATGATCGACGAGGATGATTCCGCGGGCGCTCCGTTTGTGGTGGTGATTAATGAGACGCTGGTGAAAAAATATTTTGCGAATGAAGATCCAATCGGCAAACAACTTGATTTCGATGGCCAGAACACTGGCTTGAGGAGGGCAGCCACAATTGTGGGAGTGATTGGAGATCAAGTGGACAGTAGCGTTTCGGACCTGCCGCGGCCGTTGCTGATGTTTTCGTATCAGCAGATTCCGACTGCGTCGCTATATTACGCGGCGCTCGTCAAGACAGTTGTGTTTTACGTGGTGAAGACGCGCGGAAATATCGCAGTGGCTCCGGCGATGCGAGACGTGTTCCATCAAGTTGCGCCGGACATGGCGGTGGACAATTTTGAAACGATGCAAAAAATAGTGGAGGACAGCACGTTCAGTTCGCGCTTGGGACTTTATTTGACGGGCGCGTTTGCCGGAATGGCCTTGCTGATGGTGGTAGCAGGATTGTACGGAGTGCTGGCGCAGGTGGTGAGTTATCGGCGGCGGGAAATCGGATTACGAATGGCGCTGGGTGCTTCGCCAGGAAGTATTCTGGCGATGGTGCTTCGGCAGGGTTCAGTGATGGTGGTGACGGGATTGGTGGTGGGATTGGGAGCGGCGGTATTCGTGACGAAATTATTGAAGGATTTTTTGTATCGAGTGAGCGCGGTGGATCCGTGGACCTATGTTGGCGTAGCGGCGTTGTTGTTGTTGGTGGGGAGTGTGGCGGCGTTGGTGCCGGCGAGAAGAGCCGCGGCGGTTGAACCGATGCAGGCGTTGCGCGAGGAGTAGCGGAATGCAACGAGGCAGGGAAAAGAAGCGGGAAGACTTCACATCTAAAGACCTGAGCTGCTTCTCATTAGGCAGCAACGAGCTACGGCGTCTTGCGGAGGAGCCTGGTGATTTGCTTCGCTACGTCGCGAATGACGTTTAGATTTTCGCCGAAGAAACGCACTTTGCCCTCGACTTGCTTGTCCACAAGTATTGCACCATTGTTCGCGGAAAGTTTCACGTTCAATCTAACTTTTGTCGCTCCGATCACCGTGACGATTTCGCGCTCGGTTTGATTGCCCTGCTTAAAACTCTGCACTTCGGTGCTCAGCGTCACGACGTCGGAAATCTCGTCGGCGCGATGATCGCCGCTGCGAAAAACGCGCACGTAGATTCCTGAAGATTGAATCGTTTCGACGAGATCTTCGTAGATGGCCAATCGAAATTCCGCGGGAATGTTTACATCGCCGGAATTCACTGGCTCGATGAGAATCGTGGACGCCGGTGGCGATTTGGGACGGGCAGACACATCCGCGGCAGACGGCGACATTCCACTGGGAACGCGCGAAACTTTGGCGCCGTTATTGACGTGAGAACCGTTGCTGATTAAATCAGCGCGAAATTGTTCGGCGCGATTTTTTGGCACGGCAAAAATGGCGGCGTGCAAGCCGTTATCGGAATCGCGATAGGCGATGGTGAGCACATCAACTTTTTGAATCATCAGAAGAGTGAGCGCGGCGCCGCTGTCATACGGCGCGGCGAGCGCGGCTCCTTTGGCAACTTCTCCGAGTTTTCCTCCGGCTTGCGTGGTTTCCGTACCGATAAAAATATCCTCAATGGAGGAGATGGGAAGCGTGCCGCGCGATCGCCCTGCGTCGAAGTGAAGCTCTTTGGATTTAATTTGCAGCAAGCCCGTGGCGTCGCGCTTCACACCTTGCAGGCCTAGGATGTGGCGGACATGGAGAGTGTCGACGGCGGTGTCCTGCGCGTTTTGCGCGGAGATAAGTGGTGCAGAAAAGGCAAGAATCAGAACAAAGAACGCGATTCGTGTTTTTGTGGGCATAGTCGTTGATTTGTGAAATGTGGTTGAGCCGTTAGAACTATACACGGGACACGGGTGAGATGAGAGCGCGCCGCTCCGGCGGCGAAATGTTCAGCCGCAGAGCGCGCATCAGTTGATGTTTCTGGCGGAAGTGGCGCTTGGCGCGGCGTCCCCACTGGCGGACGAGGAAATAATTGAGCCCGCCGCCGATGGCACCGCTGACGAGGGGGATGATGCGTCCGGCCCAGGTTTCCGCAACTTCGGCGCTCATTTTCACGGCGATGCGTTCCATGATGCGCGGCACTACGCGGCCGACGGCTTCTTTTTCCAGAATGTCGCGGCCCAGATTGACGCCCGCGGCGCTCGCTGCGGCGATCCAGAGCGTGGCGATTTCCTGATCGGTGGAATATTCAAAGCCGTAAATCAGGCTAAGTTTTTGCAGTAGACGCATAACGATCGCCGAAAGAATCGCCATATCGGGAACGATGGTCAGCATTCCGCCCATGCCGAAGCCCGCGCCTTCCAGGACGGCCATTTTTGTGGCGGCGGAAATGGTCTGGTCGGCGAGATCGTCAACAATTTCCTGCGGGACGAAGAACATGTCCTGAAAAGATTCGATGGGAAGACGATGCGCGCGGCGGAGGCGCTCGAGATATTTGTTCGGGTCAACGCGCGCGGAGGTGTAAGCGCTACTGAATCCGCCAATCAGTTTTTCGCGGATGCGAGTTACTAGCGATGATCTGGATTGGCGCGCCATGCACTATTCTATCCTTATGTACGGAGCTTTGATTCAACTTTGATTCGTCGGGCACGGCCGGGGGTGTCCGCACCGGAAACGCGAAAATTGTAGCGAGGATCAGGGCGCGCCGGCGAAACGACCTCTCCCAGTGAGGATGCCGACGAAGACCGTCATGAATGCGGCGCCGAGAACCGCCAGAACAGTCGTATAGATTTCGCTTTCAGCCGAAGTGTAGCCCATACCGCGCATGATGAGCGCTCCCATAATTGCGCCGAGCATGCCCATCAGAATGCTGATCCAGGTGCGATGGCCCTGGCCTCTGTTCCGTTTGCCGGCGATCCAACCGATGACGGCTCCGATTCCCAGCCAATAAACGTATTGCATGAAATTCTCCTTGCGTAAATGCGTCAGAACCCTCGCCGGCGGACTGACGTGGCGACCCGCCAAACATTTGATGCGCCGCGCCGCGATACTGCGTCACTGAAGCCGGCATTGAAATTCTTTGATTTCGCAGTTCGCGCGGGGCGGAGAACCGGGAGAAGTGCGGGATGATTGTAGGATGAGGTTAGGCTGCCGGGAATGGGGAGTCAAGCAAAGGAACGATCAAGCAGTCAGGCTATTGTGAGGAACCGAATGGCGCGGAATTAATGCTTTCGATTCCGCCGCGAGCGATTACGCGCGGCTTGGAATGTGGACTGGTCACGTTCAGCACGAAGATGGAGGGCGACAATGCCGATGGACCGCTTAGGCCGCTTCTGCATATTCCTGCTATCGACGAGTTATCCGGTGACCAGGAGAATTTATCGCACCACAGGTATTGTCCTGACGGTATGTGAACGGCAGCGGAGCCGCTGCCGTTTGTTATGAAGAGTTCAGGAACCTTTTGCGAGCGCGGAGTGATCGAGGTTCGGTCAACTCGTGAAGTGCCGCCTGTATCGATCATTTCTTCAATTCCGCTACCGTTGAATGAAGTGGAGTCGTCGCCAGCTTCGAAACGCGCAGCCGTGAAAAAACCGGCGTCCATCGGCCGAGTTGACGTGAATGCGATGTGTTTTCCGTCGGGTGACCACGCCGCTGAAATTACGTCGTAACGTTTATCGGAGAGACGCAGAGGATTGGAGCCATCGAGTTGGGCGACGACCAGTTCGGGCTTCGGATTTGCAGTTGAGATGTAGAGAATCTGTTGGCCATCGGGCGACCAGGACGGATTTCGCGCATGGTCAATCAACATGCGAGGTGTGGAATTCGCGTTTGCGGATATCAAGCAGATGGACGCGATCTGTTCTCGCGGTGCCATCTTGCGGACACAGGTGTACGCGATCTGGGAACCGTCGGGAGACCACGACGGAGAGGCGCCATTGTTGGCCAATAGTTGCGGTGGCGCATCGCCGTCTGCATCGGCGACATAAATTGGGCGTTCAAGACCTTCAGGTTGCAGAGTGAAGTGCCGTGCCGTCTTTACGTCGAATGCGAAATTCTTGCTGTTCGGAGACCACGCAAGTGTGCCAACTCAAATGGAATCGTTCGTAATCCGCCGAACGTTTTTTCCGCCCGCATCCATCACAAAGATGCCGCCGCATATTCCTTCACGCACAGATGCAATTTTCTTTCCGTCCGGAGACCAGACGGGGCGTGAGCTCAGATTATCGTTTGTCAGTTCAATTTCCGCGGAATTCTTGTCGGTGCTGGCGGTAAAAATGTTCTGAGGCGTGGGCGCATCGAGCACGACGCTCGGAGCGATCATGTTGCGATCAAAGACGATTTTCCACGGTTGCGCAGATGTGGACTTGGGCGAAGCCTTCGCGGAGACTTTGCTCGTATTCGTCTGCGCGTTCGATTGAGGCCCAGCTAACAAAAACGGCACAATTCCAGCGGCCAGCCGTACGTAGAAGCGGAAGATCGTAAACGGGCTTCGATCTATGCGCACGGCATAAACTTCTCGCAAGCGTTACCGCGATCTTCTTCGGGAAAAAATGTGTGGCCGTAAATCGGATTCACGCCCAGCAGCGGATAAAAATTCGCGCTGGCCATCTGCCCGATCAGGCGCTGCGGATCTCCCGCGCCGGTCAGAGTGAACGTAGCGTTGTGAATCATGGCCACGCCTTCGTAGGAAGTGCTCTGGTCCCGCCAATCGATTAAATTTTCATAGGAATGTCCAATGATTCCAATCGTAGGAAAGTGTTCGTAGAGAAGGTAGAGCTTGCCGGGATCTCGGAAGGGAAGCGGGCGAAGCAGCACCGCATTGACGACGCTGAAAATGGCGGTGTTGGTTCCGATTCCGAGGGCGAGCGTGAGAATCGCCACGGCGGAAAAGCCGGGATTCTTCAGGAACATTCGGAGTGCGTAGCGAATGTCGTGCCAGGCGGTGGACATTAATGTGGCTCCGGAAATTGGCGGATAGATGTTCGCGATATGTATAACGCCTCGCCAGGGGAATTGTTACAAGGATTTCGTGTGTGCCGGCCTCGGGACGGCGTTTTCGGGCGGGATGGGAAAATACTTTAAATTTGTTGTAGCGCACAGCTGTAATCGTGCATCTAAGTAATTGGGGGAGAATAGCCTCCAGCAATTCCCCGGAATTTCGTGCTGCCAGGTAGTAACATTTCATTTACGAATTCCGAAGAATTTGTGCGAAAGATGGAAGCATTGCTGCTATGCTAGCATCTGGCGCATTGAGTTAGTTTCTACGCTTCTTTTGGCCGGACAGGGACTTCGCAGAACGCTCAAAAAAAGCACGAGACGCGAGATTTGCGGTAGCCGAAATTCAGTTCAAATGAAAGCGGGAAGGAATTACTGTGGCGATAACGATTGAAGACATTGGAAAGCAGCACGCGGGCGACGACCAAATTAACTGGGTGACGGCTGGTTTTATGCTGATGTTCCACCTGGGCGCGATCGCGGCCATATTCTTTTTTACTTGGAAAGCTTTTTTTGTGGCGATTTTCCTGTGGTGGATGGTGGGATGCATGGGAATCGGCATGTGCTACCACCGTTTGCTGACGCATCGCGGATATCTCACTCCGAAGTGGGTGGAATATTTTATGACGGTGTGCTCGACGCTCGCGCTGGAGGGCGGACCGATTTTCTGGGTGGCGACGCACCGCATTCATCACCAGCATTCCGATAAAGAGGGCGATCCGCATTCGCCGGTGGACGGAACCTGGTGGGCGCATATGGGCTGGATTTTGATGGGCAAGTCCATGCACCATGACACCACCACTCTTGCTCGTTACGTTCCCGATCTTGCGAAAGACAAATTCCACGTTTGGATTACTAAATATCACTACGTACCAATCATCTTGCTGGCCGCGATACTGTTCGCGCTCGGCGGATGGCCGTTCCTGCTGTGGGGAATTTTCGCGCGTACGGTTGTGGGCCTGCATGCCACGTGGCTGGTGAATTCGGTTACGCACATGTGGGGCTCGCGCAGGTTTAAGACGCACGATCATTCAACGAACAATTTGGTTGTGGCGCTGCTGACCTGGGGCGAAGGCTGGCACAACAATCATCACGCGCATCCGACGTCAGCGCGGCACGGTCTGCGCTGGTATGAGGTGGACGTGAACTGGTACGGAATCTGGACGCTCGAAAAACTGGGACTGGCGAAGAAGATTCTGCTGGCGAAGGTAAGCACGAAGTTGCCTGACGACGAAGGCACAGAACAGAAGGCTGCGCCGGTGGCAATGCCGGTGAGTCAGAACGATTTCGTTTCGGTGTAGGCGAAATATTTGGCATTAATTTCGGAACAGAAATGGAAAGCCTCGGAGATGAATTCTCCGGGGCTTTTGTTTTTTGCGGAGCGGGTGCGTTGCCACGCGAAGACATGGGTATTTCAGGATTGTTGCGCGCGGTGTGGGTGTGAGTTAAAGTTCCGGGCGTCGAAAGGAAGAATGAATGGAACTCCGTAAGGATCCCATAACTCGAAGCTGGGTGGTGATCGGCCATCCCGAGCATGCTGCGATGCCGGAGGGGTGTCCGCTATGCCCCGGACACGAATCTGAGCAACAGACGCTGCTTACGCGTCCCGGTGACGCGCCGTGGAAGGTGCGCGTGATGCCGCATCTTGATCCGCTTTATCGAATTGAGACGGAGCTTGGGCGCGAGGCGGATGGAATTTACGACCGTATGGGACTGGTCGGCGCGCATGAAATTGTGGTCGAAACTCCGGCACATGATAAGCGCCTTTCGCAAATGAGCGACGAAGAAATCGAAGGCGTTCTTGCGGTTTACGCGCAAAGAATCGTGGACTTGAAGCGCGATCGCCGGTTCAAGTACGTCACCGTATTTAAGAATCAGGGAGCGGGAGCGGGCGCGGAATGGGAACACGCGCATTCACAAATTACGGCCACCACGTTTGTGCCGCGGCGCATATTGTACGAACTGCGGGCCTCCCGGAAATGGTACGAGGACAAGGAACGCTGCGTTTTTTGCGACATTGTGAGGCAGGAAGAAAAGCGCGGGAAGCGCATGGTGGATATTCAGGGCGAATATTACGCGTTTTGTCCCTATGCTTCGCGCGTGCCTTACGAAGTTTGGCTGCTGCACAAGAAACATAATCACTTGTTTGAACAGCCCAAACCGAATGCGAACCGGATGCAATTGGCTGCACTGCTGGGACGCGTGTTGCGGCGCATTGAAAAGGTTACTGGCGATTATCACATGGTGGTTCACACCGCTCCGAACACCAGTTCCTATAAGGGCGAGCTCTCAAATTATTGGAAGACGATCGCGGAAGACTACCACTGGCACATCGAAATCCTGCCCATTGTGGAATTGCGCAGCAAGTCCTACAGCATTAAAGAGGTGTATTTTAATCCGCTGGAACCGGAAACCGCGGCGGAAAAATTGCGCGCGCTGGATCCAGGGATATGACGGCCAAGAGGCTCGTGACGCCAGGTCGCCGATCGGGCGAGCGCGGCGGAATTTTCTTCAGGTTGATGTCCCTGCTTGTATTCGCATTGTTGTTGTTCGCGGTTTATCTCGTACGGCGTCCAATACTCCGGACGGTGGGCGATTATTGGGTAGTGGAGGATCTCTCGGCGCAAGCAGATGCTCTTATCATTCTGAGTGACGATGATTTCATCGGCTCGCGTGCCGCGCGTGCAGCGGATTTGTATCACGAAGGCCGAGCACCAGTGATCATCGCCAGTGGACGCATGATGCGGCCATACGCAGGCGTCGGCGAATTGATGCAGCGCGACCTGACGGACCGAGGCGTGCCCAGCTCAGCGATTGAAATTTACCGGCATCACGCCAGCGACACTTTAGAAGAAGCACAAACGCTTCGGAGCCTTGTGGTTCAGAAGGGCTGGCGCCATGTCGTGATCGTAACGTCGAACTATCACACGCGGCGGGCGCGCTACATTTTCCAAAGAGTGTTTCCGCTCGGCGTTCAAGTGGATGTCGCCTCGGCCAAGGATCCCGACTTTGATATTTCGGACTGGTGGGAGCACAAGGCCGGGATAAAAGCGTTTTTGCACGAGCTAGTGGGCATGTGCGAAGCGAAATGGGTGCTTCGGCACACCGAGCCGACCGCCGGCATAATTGTTGGGATGGGCATCGGAATGCGGTTTCGTCAAGGATTCATTGGGGATTTGTCGGCGAGGCTACGGTAGCAGGGGTAGTGCCGACAAGGTCATGTACAGCCCCCTGCCTGTACCACAGGACCATTTACACTTGACACCCACCTGAGCTATATTCCACACCTCTGGAAGTGCCCCGGTTTCCAGCCGAAGTCGGACCCCCTCTCCGACACTGTACGAGGAGGAATTATGTGGCGCAGGCAAGAAAAGCCGAAGGTACCAGTATCTCCGCAGAGCGTTGTGGTCGCGCCTCCTGCGGCAAAAATTTCAGCCCCAGCCGTATCTCAATCCACACAACCGAGCGCGCCGCAAGTTGCGCCGCCGGTGACGCACGCAGCTCCCGCGCCGAAGAATGCGGTGAGCATAGTGTGCAAGGGGATCACGATTCGCGGCGAAGTGACGGGCGACGAAGATTTGCAGATTGACGGCGAATTGAGTGGAAGCGTGAAGCTCGCCGGCGCTCGCGTAATGATCGGGCCTGAGGGACGCGTGGCGGGAAATATTCAAGCGCGCGAAATTATTGTGCGCGGCACACTGACAGGAAATCTGCGCGCCAGTGAACGGATTTTGATGGGAAGCACGGGGCGATGGGAAGGCGATGGCGTTTCACCGCGTCTAGCAATCGAAGACGGTGCGACGGTGCACGGCAATTTGGAAGTGGCGGAAACGGCCGAGAAGAAGCCGGCGCCTGCGAAGATTGAAAAGCCCGCGGCGGTGGTGGCTGCGCCATCAGTGGTGACGGCTCCCGCAACGGTGACTTCTCCAGCATCGAATGGCGGCAATGGATCCAATGGTGTGAGCGCTCCGAACGGCGTAAGCGCTCCGAGCGCGGTGCATGCAGAGAATACGGCAGGCGTAGTTGGCGGCGTGAACGGCGCGAAGGTTGTCCCGGTTAGCTAAAGTACCCGGTGGCCACGGGCGTAGTGGAAAGAACGGTTAGAGAATGGGCTTTCTGAATCGAATTGGATTGGGTTCCGTACGTGCGCCGGGAGCGTCTGGTGCCGCGTTGCGAGCACACGTGCCCGTAAGAGATGTTTCTCCAGCGGGCCCGTCATTTTCCCCTCGCGAGACGCGAGTTTCGAGCAGCCTGAAGGATTTTCTGTGGCATCTGAACGGCTTGGTCCGTGGAAATATTCTGGATTTGGGGCCGGTGTGGCAATCCACCGTAAGTTTTTTCATCGAGCGCGGATTTAAAGTTTCCACGGAAGATGTGCTGACCGGCTGGAAGCAATTATCCCAGGAAGAAGCTGAGCGGCAGCGCTCTCTTCCAGCGGACGCGGAACGAATGACGCACGCGGAATTGGCGAATACTTTCCTCGAAACGAGTATGCAGTATGCGCCGGGTTCGTTTGACGCTGTGCTGGCGTGGGATGTGCTCGACTATCTGGAAGACGACGTGATGAAGCTCGCGGCCGAACGGCTACGCTCGCTGGTGCGCGAAGGGGGCGTGATTCTCGCGATGTTTCACAGCAAGCGCCCGCAACAATTTCAGCGGTATCGCATTATGGATGAGAAGACGTTAGAGATGGTTCCGTCATCTTCGATTTTCCCGATGGCGCGCGTGTTTCAGAACCGTGAGATTTCGGATTTGTTCGCCAGATTTCATACCTCGAAAACTTATTTGGGACGGGATCAGTTGAGGGAAGGTTTGTTTGTGAAGTAGAAGTTAGCGCGCGTTTCGGATTTCCTGCCGGTTCAATCTCCACTTCGGAAATAATTCAATTCACCAAGTTGTTTGCACGTTGTCGGCTACTGTAAATGGTTTTTCAACCGAATAGCTCTCATATTCCAAAGTTGCAAAGTTCCTTCTTGAGTTCCTGATGCGAACCACTTTCCGTCGGGACGGAAGGCCACGGAAAGTACGGCGCAGTTCACTTCATACTTCGCACAGTTATCCAGAATTTCAGTCTTTGTGCCCGTCTCAAGATTCCACAAGTCCAACTCGTTTGAACCGGACGCCAGCCAGCGGCCGTCAGAACTATGCGACGCCGAGTAGGTCATATACCTGTTAAAGCCTCGCAGCGTCCGGAGCAATTGCCCCGTCGCGACTTCCCAAAGTCTTAAGTTGCTGCCTGCGGACGCGAGTCTCTGCCCGTCCGTGGAAAATGAGACCGAGTATCCCCAACCCATCGACGATAGACTTTCCAGTTTGCGAATTCCTCCCGTAGCGACGTTTATGAGCAGCAGATCGTCCAGTCCAAGCGCCAACCATCGTCCATCCGGACTAAAAGCTAAAGATCCAAGGTATGCCCCGCCTCCGGTGCGCGTATCCAGAGTGCGAATTAACTGCAGACGGCCCGCGTCCAAAGACCACAGCTTGACGCTGTCGGTTCTGTCTGGATTCACTGTTGAACCCATAGCGACCAGGACTGTTCCGTCAGGGCTGAACGCCACAGAACGGATGATCGATCCATATAAGAAGTTGTCTTGGAGCTTTTCTCCTGTCTCGACATTCCATACATTCACGATTCCGCCACTATCTCCGGTTTTGAGCCGTAGTGAATCTGGACTGAACGCGACGCGCGCCTCGCCTCCCCGCACAATAATGCTTCGTACGCGCTTTCCGCTCGGCATCTTCCATAGCTCGACGTTCCCGCCGCTATCACCTGTGGCCAACCAGCTTCCGTCGGCGCTGTAGGTTAATGAATAAAACTCTTGCCGTGTGTGATTCGACAGCGTGTGGCCGCTCAACCAAAGGTAAGCCAACGCCGCAATGAAGTAGTAGGCAAAAGCCACAAACGTCCGCGATTCTGAGCTTGCGGCGTCCCGATGACCTCGGTGATGTTGCGGCGATCTCTTGCTTGGAAACAGGCTGGGCGGATGGCGCGCGGGCGGAGGCCGGCTCAGTTTTTTTGTTCGATCGCTGGCGCGTCCGGAGAAAGAAGCGTTTGCGCATTTTGCGCCAGCCGTTCCAGATGCCGCTCGAGTGGCGGCGTCAACGCGTCGAGCCAATGGACGCTCCCAATAGAGTAATCGAGCGCCAGGCCAGGTGCGACATCTTCAATTCGCACCGGCAGAATTAGCACGCCTTTGCTGACCGCTCTTTCAACCTCTTTTGGAATGTGGGGCGAAAGATTTGCCTTCGATGAAAAAACAAGAATCATGATGCGGCATCGATGAATGGCATTGATGATAGCTTCGCCATACGGCGTGCTGGGCATTATATCTCAAGGCGCAATCCAACATCGAACTCCGCGGGATTCAAGAGTTGCACGCACGGCATCAGCGACAGCTTTATCTCCGGACGCGTAACTGATGAAAACATCATGCGCCATGGCGGGATCGTTTCTAATGTAGAACTGTGCGCTTCGGTTGGGGATGGCTCGAAACCTTACTGTGCCGCTCGGTGTTAGTCAAGCGCCTGCCATCGCAGTGACTGGCAATAAGAAATTCGCGTTCGCTAATGCCGAAGCTCCGCGCAACAACCGCGTGCGACTCGGGGGAGTACGTTTGGCACGCGGATGACGGCTACACGAATAGGTTTAGCGGTGATGACGCAGTTTGCGGTGATGACGGCGATGGTGATGGCGCTTCCCGTGTTGCGCCGCGGGCGCCGGAGCAGCCGCCGTGGAAACAGCGATCGGCCCAGCGAGAATCGAAATTGCGATCAACGCCAGAAGAAATCCGAAAAACTTTTTGCGCCAGGTGCTCATGATTTTGCCTCCCAAAGACATTTTTTGAATTAAGGATTCTTCCCGCAGCGGAATCAAACGTAAAGAAATTCAAAATGCGTTGGCGGCTAGTCGAATCCTTTCGATGCTTATTTAACACGATTGCGGCGAAAACGTTGCGGAGTTTCCCGTGAGTGTGTCCTAAAAAGAAGGCGGCCGCTCGAATGCAAGCGGCCTGGACCTTCCGTCTGAGAGAGAAAGATGGCAATGCAGAAAATTTGTGCGCGGCGTTAGCCGATGTGGCCGCCGTGCAGAGACCACAAGTAACGGATCGCTTCACGTTGCTGCGCGATAATGTTTGACTGCCAGAGCACAGCCCACAAGAGACCGCTCATCACCAGGACGCTAAGGCCCAATGCGAGGCTGAGCTGTGATTCCGTTGCAGGAATTTTTAGTTTTTGAATTAGAGCTCGCACGTTGATGCCTCCGGGCGCCCCTGGCGCGGAAGGGGTTAGGTCGGGCCGTACGTCGGTCTGAACGGCTGGAGAGGGCATGTCGTTGCGCGCCCCGGCACTCAAGTCAGATTCCATATGCCACTAAGAGGGCAATCTGGGTGCCACTATTTTGAGGAGGTACGGGTAGCTGACGGCGTTTACTTTCAATGAGATAGGACCGCAAAGATGCAAAGGGGGTAACTGTATGGGCAAATTTTTGCCGCTTCCCATAATTGGAATGGAGTTCGGCAGTTGAAATCGGACGCGTACCCGAGAGGGAGTAGCTCCAGCTAGGGCAATAGCGACCGCTGGCGCAGAGCCGCTTCCAGTTGAGCGCGCGAGCAGAGCTGGACCGCATTTAGGCCGACGCGCCGTGCCGCCAAGACGTACTGGCGAATGTCGTCAATGAAGAGTATTCGGTTTGGCGGCGCGGCAGCGGCTTTGATGGCGGCGCGGAAAATTTTCACGCTCGGTTTGCTGGCGCCGACCTCACAGGAATAGATGCGTTTGGGAAAGTACCGGATAAAGTTGAATTTCGATTCCATACAAGCGACGTGGATCGGGTCGGTATTGGAAAGAAGTACGAGGCGGCATTTTTTTGAAAGCTGTTTGAAAAGCCGCTCGGGAAGAATTAGTTTCGTGGACATTACGCTGTTCCACGCGTCGCAGAATTCATCGAACGAAATGGACGTGTGGAACCGGGCGCTGAGATTTTCGTACCACTGCTGCGGGGTGACGCGGCCTTCCTGCCAACCCGGCCAGAGAGGATCCTCCTGCACGGCGAGCCAGAGTTTATCGGGTGCGAGTGTAGAAGCTGCGCCGATCGCCGCTATGGCGCGGCTGGGGTCGAGATCGATGATGACGCGGCCGATATCAAAGATGATCGCTTCGATTTCGGGCTTGCTATTCGCGCGGCGAGCATTAGACATGGTTCGGAAGTAAAAGGTAGATCAGAAATGCGCGGCGGGCAATCAAAGATTCGACTTCAGAGATTTGGGTTCGGCAGTGAAATTCGGCGCGCGTGGAACGCCTCAAGCGATTGGCGCCACAGTTTTACTGCCTCGAGATCGCAGAGCGCCGATAATTGCCGGCAGCAACGAGAGAAAAACAACTGCCAGTATCACGTAGTGAATGCGCTGTCCGAGATTCGGCATAAGCTTACCGACGCCGTATCCGCCCAGCGTCATGCTGCCGACCCACAGCGCCCCGCCGGCGATGTCGTATGTGAGGTACCTGGTATAGTTCATGTGAGCGGCGCCGGCAACGGGCGGACAGAAAGTCCGCACGATGGGCATGAATCGGGCAATGATGATGGTTTTGCCGCCGTGGTTCTCATAGAACTCGTGCGCGCGTTCCAGGTGACGTCGCTTGAAAAACATTGAGTTCGGGCGATCGTAGAGCGCTTGCCCAGCCTTCCGGCCGATTCCATAACCGATTTGATCCCCGACGATGGCGCAGAGAATCGCCAGCGGCAGCAAAATCCAAATGTTCAGAAGTCCCGCGGCGGCAACAATCCCCGCCGTGACCAGCAGTGAATCTCCAGGAAGAAAAAATCCCGCGAAGAAACCTGTTTCAATGAAAACAATAATGCACACGAGCAGAATTCCGCCCCGGTGGATGAGGCTTTGGACGTCATAGAGGGTGTGAAACAGATGCTTGATGGATTCGATCATGCGCCTTCGGGCGCGTGCAGAAATCAGGCGGCATCGCGCGCAAATATTCGCCTGCCAACACGGTAGCAGAAAACCGGAGGGTTCTCGCAGCTTTCTTGCCAGGTCACAGCGAGAGAAGCAATGAGCGTCCACAGGCTGAGCGTTCGCAGATTCGTGAATGTTCTTTGCGCGCAGAGGATCATGGCTGAGTTAGTTTGACCCGCCGCCATATAAAAGAGATGAGTCAATGAAGCGGCGGCGAGTCTCTATTGCACTCATATTGATGGATTGAACTGTGCGGAACAATGAATCAAAAGGTTCAATCGTAGGGTACCGATGTACTGCCCGAATGAAAAATACTCAGGGCGACGCTTCCGATTCAGAGGACCTTGACGACGGTAAAAATGTGACCGAAGAACCAACAGTACTTTCGTCCTAGGACGATAGTGCCCGCGTACCATTGGCGAACACTTCCGCGCTCCGCAAAATGTCTTCAGCTTGCACGAACTCTACTTGAGGGAATCGAGATACCAAGCGTGTACGAATTCTGGGTAGGAACGCCGGTGGTGCTGCAAATATCAGCAGGGGAACTGAGAGTTCCGCTGCGCGGCACGATCGTCAGTGAAAACGACGACGCGGTTCGATTCCGAGTAGGCGACGGTTGGGACATTGACGTCTTCAAGAACATGATCATGGCCGTCGAAGAAGACAATTGGGCGAGCATTGTGAGCTCGTAAAGAGCAAGCGAAAAATTACTCCGGCCCTGCCTCTGTTTTATCCCCCGGCCCTAGGTTGTCATCCCCCTGACCAACCTAGGGCCTTCCCTCTTTCTGGAATCGTTTCAAGTGAACCAGCCCCAGAGACCGCAAATCTCGCCTGAGAATTTCATAAAATTGTCATTTACTCACAGCTTGAGTGATCGACGCGAAGTGTTTGGATATACGTGATTGATAATTCACAGTTATTCGGGCGTTGTCGGGTGCGTGCTATGATACTGCGACGATCTACACGGCGCGCTGCGGTATCCCGTAATTTGCTAATTGCATTTTGCGGCGGGCCGGAAGCAACTCAATACGGCTGAACTTCATCTGTAGTCCTAGCGCGTGAAGGTGGTTTTCTAAGAGCGTCGCGAAATTTCTGAGTGCTTCGAGTCGTGAATTTGTGGGGGTGAGTGTGCAGGCTGGGATCGGGCGAAGAAAATGGGGGATTAGTCTGTGGATGGTATGTGTGGTCGCGTGCTGGATGTGGACGTCTGGCTGCCAGAACTACAACGTCCCTATCGCTTCGACAAACACGGGAACGTCGCCGGGAGGCACTGTAACCATTACACCGGCTGGCCTGATTTTTGTGGACGTCGGAAGAACCCGGCAAATGTTGGTAACAGTAACGAGCGATCCGGGGCAGCAGGGTGTGACCTGGGCGCTTTCCGGGCCGGGAACGTTGACCAACATTACGACGACGTCGGCGACTTACACCGGATCCATGACGGCTAACGATACGGCGACGGTTACTGTTACTGGCGTGGCGAATCCCACGGAAATCGCAAGCGCAAGTTTATACATGGTCCCTCTACCAAAGATTACGTCGACGACGCTGCCGGGTGGAACGGTTGGAACGAACTACAACGGAGTCGTGAACGTTGCCAACGGATCTGCGCCGTTTAATTGGAGCATCTCTTCTGGAAATTTGCCTCCGGGAATTACATTCGCACAAAGCAGCCTGACTTCGCTGACGTTTGAAGGCGCTCCGGCTTGTCCGGGCGGCGCGACGACGTGCGCCACGCAGACTTACAATTTCACGATGCAAGTGGCGGATGTTACCAGCGCAATCGCGAAACAGTCGTTTAGCATTGCCGTGACCGGCACGAGTTCCAGCGCCACAGGAAACTCTGCAATTCTGAAAACTCTTGCAGGCGGTGGTGTGAGCAATGCGTTGCTGCTGGGCGACTACGCTTTTCGATTTGGCGGATTCAATCCGCAGGGCATGACGGCCGCGGCGGGAAGTTTTACGGCCGACGGAAATGGAAATATTGTTGGCGGATTGGTGGATCGCACGGGCGTGGCCGGCGGAGCGCAGCGCGGGCTAGGTTTGACTGGAACATATTCGATCGGCGCGAACAATTTGGGAGTGATGACGCTCGATTTTGCGGACGGCACCAACACGATTTACGCGATGGCGGTTTCCGCGGATGGCAGCGCGCGATTTATTGAGTTCGATGCGAGCGCAACAGCGGGAACGAACGGCTCCGGCGATATGAAAAAGCAGGACGCGAGTTCCTTGGCCACACTGAAAACTGCAGGCAACTACGTGTTTCAATTAGCGGGCGTGGACTCACAGGGAGCACGAATGGCCGCGGCAGGCGTGTTCACCGTGAACGATTCCGGTGCGATGAGCGCTGGCGTTGCGGACGTGAATGATGCGGGCACAATGACGAACGCTCCGTTCACAGGAAATTTTGCGCAATCCACCTCGGGTGCGAGAAGCGCGGAGCTGGATTTCGATCCGAAGGCGAACGCGGGAATTGTGAGCGGGCATTTGAGTTTGTATCCCGTTTCCGCGGATGAAATGTTCGCGGTGGAAACCGACGCGGCGGGCCAGCCGTTGATGGTGGGCTCGATTTTGCGGCAGAGCGCGGCGTCATTCACGAGCGCTTCCCTTACAGGAAATGAAGTAGTGCAGGCTACCGGATTTAGCGGCGGCGAAACGCAGATGATTTTCGGTTTGCTTAGCGTGGATGCCACAGGCGCGGGAGTGCTTTCGGCTGCGCAGATTTCTGGTGGCGGCGCTTCGGAATTGAATGCGAACTACGCTGCGAGCGTTAGCGCAAATGGACGCGCGGGTCTAGGCGTTGCAGCGGGCGCGCCGATTGTTTATCTGGTACGGCCGAATGCGGGATTTGTTTTGGGAACGGATGCGAGCGTGATGGTTGGCTGGATGCAAGCGCAGGGCACCGGAACAATTTCGGCGGCGTCATTCAGCGGAACGATTGCTGGCGCGTCGGTATTTCCGGCTGGGCCCGCGATGACGCAGAGCGTGGTGTCGTTTGCATTCGATGGCAAAGGAACGGTGAGCGGCACTGGTGCGACGAGCGGACCGGATGGACAGGCGCTGCTTCCGATTTTGCAGGGAACTTACAGCGTTGGCTCTGGCGATATATTTATGTCCGTCACGTGGCCGCTGCAGAGTCCGCAGCCGATGCTGATTGTGAGTGGCAGGAAATTAATTGTGGTGCCGCCGAGCGCAAGTTATGCGCCGATTGCGGTGCAGCAGTAGCGGTGCAAGAAGTGCTGCTCGGCTTGGAGATCATGTCGGCGTCGCGCGAAAGCGGCCGCTCGATGTGCTTTGTAGCTAGCGGCTTCACAGGTCGCGGAAAAAGTCAGAATTTGGGAACGGAAAATCGCGAAGAGCGT